>Ga0182012_10001749_pt1 | contig 23732 bp, 19 predicted proteins | sample 612S2SmetaG_FD_120486 | JGI IMG/M metagenome (GOLD analysis project Ga0182012, IMG submission 120486) | Permafrost microbial communities from Stordalen Mire, Sweden - 612S2S metaG | ecosystem: Environmental > Terrestrial > Soil > Wetlands > Permafrost | place: Sweden: Stordalen | collected... | reverse complement strand
GGCTGCCGGTGACTTCTGGGGCGGCGCCGGTTCGGTTGCTTGCCAGGAGTTCATCACTCAGCTGGGTCGCAACTTCCAGGTGATCTACGAGCAGGCCAACTCGCACGGCCAGAAGGTGCAGTCGGCCGGTAGCAACATGGCGAGCACCGACAGCGCCGTCGGGTCCAGCTGGGCCTGATAGCACCCTCTCCACAAACGACGGGGCCGCACACCGACAGCTGTGCGGCCCTGTTGTTTGCGCAGCAAGAACGCTACCCGGCGACCGGCGAATGCGGAATAAGCGAGGAGCGGGGGCCGCGCCCCATCCGCCCGGCATCGCGTTGGCATCTGGCAGGGGAATCGGCATAGTCATCGAAACCGCGTCGGCCCAACTCGGCGGCACCGACAATGTGCCCAACGACGCCGCCTGACCCAGGCCGGCCGCGGCTCCCCCGTCCACACCACCCAGACCGCCAAGAGCCCTCAAAGATCTACCCAACGAGCCGGTCTGGGTCCGCGGGGATCATGCCCGGCTGCACCAACTCGTCAGCAATCTGCTCAACACCGCGCGAGTACACACGCCGTCCGGCGTAACGGTGACAACCGGGATCACCCGACACCGGAGCGGCCCCGACGGCCCATACGCCGAACTGACGGTTCACGACGACGGCCCCGACATCGATGCGGATGTCCTGCCCCGCCTGTTCGAGCGTTTTGTCCGCGCGGACAAGTCCCGGAGCAACGGATCAGGCAACGGACTGGGCCTGGCCATCGTCAGTTCGATCGCCAAGGCCCATCATGGCTCGGTCACCGCCGAGTCCGGCGACGGTCGAACAGTATTCCGGGTGCAGATTCCGATGCTGGAAAATCCAATCCCGGGCACCGCGTAAAAGAATCAGTCGGAAACCCGGCAAAGCCGCAAATGCGGCAGGTCGCACCGTAAAGAAACCGTAAAGGCCGCATCTCCCGGCGTGCCCACACGCATAGCCTGAACCTTGTCCTCAGCACCGAGTCGGGTTGAACGGAGGCAGATATGTCCGTGGTGGTGTACCTCCTGCTGACGCTGGCAATTTTCGCAGCGATCAGCCTAGCGCTGAAGTTGGGAACGTGAGCGTCGCTAACATTGTAGGTCTTGTCCTCTCCGTCTTGGTCGCGTTGTTACTTGTTGCGGCCCTTATGTATCCGGAGCGCTTCTAATGAGCGGCACCGCAGCGGGTGTCGTATTCCTCGCTCTCCTCGTCGTTGCATTGGTGGCCGTACACGTGCCGTTCGGCGACTACATGTACCGGGTCTATAGTTCCAAAAAGCACTCCCGAACAGAGCGATTCATCTACCGCTTGATTGGCGCCAGCCCGGATGCCGAACAAACCTGGGTAACGTATGCACGCAGCGTGCTGGCATTTTCGGCAGTCAGTGTCGTATTCCTTTTTGTCTTACAACTGGTGCAGGGCAAACTGCCGCTGCATCTGAACAACCCGGCGACGCCGATGACGCCGGCATTAGCCTGGAACACCGCCGTCAGCTTCGTCACAAACACCAACTGGCAAAACTATTCCGGCGAATCGACCGACGGCCATCTAGTGCAGATGGCCGGTTTCGCGGTGCAGAACTTCGTGTCCGCCGCGGTCGGCATGGCCGTCGCGATCGCTCTTGTCCGCGGGTTTGCCCGCCATCGTACGGGCGACCTCGGTAACTTCTGGGTGGATCTGACCCGCGGCACCTTGCGCATCCTGCTGCCGATCTCCGTCGTCGCCGCCATCGCGCTCATCGCCGGAGGCGCCATCCAGAACTTCCACCTCCACGACCAGATCGTCAACACGCTGGCCGGAACCCCGCAGACCATCCCCGGTGGCCCGGTAGCCAGCCAGGAGGCGATCAAGGAATTCGGCACCAACGGCGGCGGCTTCTACAACGCCAACTCGTCGCACCCGTTCGAGAACCCGACCTCGTGGACCAACTGGATCGAGATCTTCCTGATTCTCGTCATCGGCTTCTCGCTGCCCCGCACCTTCGGTCGCATGGTGGACAGTAAGAAGCAGGGCTACGCGATCGCCGCGATCGTCGGCATCATGGCCGGTTTGAGCGTCACCTTCATGATGTTCTTCCAGTTGCAGCATCACGGCACCGTGCCCACCGCGATCGGCGCCGCGACCGAAGGGACCGAGCAACGTTTCGGAGTCGCCGACTCCGCGGTCTTCGCCGACGCGACCACGCTGACATCCACCGGCGCCATCGACTCGGTGCACGACTCCTACACCAGCCTGGGCGGCATGATGCAGCTCTTCAACATGCAGCTCGGCGAGGTCGCACCCGGCGGTACCGGCTCGGGCCTGTACGGCATCCTGATCCTGGCTGTCATCACGGTGTTCGTCGCCGGCTTGATGGTCGGCCGGACACCGGAATACCTCGGCAAGAAGATCAACCCGCGCGAGATGAAGCTGGCCTCAGGTTATTTCCTGATCACCCCGCTCATCGCGCTGCTCGGCACCGCCATCGCGATGGCGCTGCCAGGCGAACGCGCCGCAATGGCAAATAGCGGCCCGCACGGCCTGTCCGAAGTGCTCTACGCATTCACCTCGGCGGCCAACAACAACGGTTCCGCCTTCGCCGGCCTCTCGGGCAACACAGTCTGGTGGAACACCGCTTTGGGCTTGGCGATGGCTTTCGGCCGATTCCTGCCGATGATTATGGTCCTCGCGCTGGCCGGTTCATTGGCACAGCAGGGCATGACGCCTGAGTCGAGTGGCACCCTGCCCACACACAAGCCGCAGTTTATCGGCCTGGTGGTGGGTGTGACGTACATCCTGGTTGCCCTCACCTTCCTGCCCGCGCTGGCGCTCGGGCCGCTCGCCGAAGGGATCCACTGAAACCATGACGACAACCGCAACCGATTCGGTCACCGAGCCACATTCCGGCCACGCATCCCCCGAACGGCTAGAAGGGGGGTTGCTTGACCCAAAGCTGCTGCTGAAAGCCGTGCCGGACGCGCTGCTCAAGCTCGATCCGCGAACCCTGTGGCGCAACCCGGTTATGTTCATCGTCGAAATCGGCGCCGTCTGGTCGACGGTGCTCGCGGTTGGCGACGACAGCTGGTTCAGCTGGCTCACCGTGTTCTGGCTTTGGCTGACAGTCATTTTCGCCAACCTGGCCGAAGCGGTCGCCGAAGGACGCGGCAAAGCCCAGGCCGACGCACTGCGCAAGTCGAAGGCCGATACCATCGCGCACCGGTTGCAGGGTTGGACACCCGGTAACGCGGGCACGCCAGAAGAGGTCGCGGCGCCGCTACTGCAGCAGGGCGACATCGTGGTGGTCACCACCGGTGAGGTCATCCCCGGAGACGGCGATGTGGTGGAAGGCATTGCTTCAGTTGACGAGTCGGCGATCACCGGCGAGTCGGCACCGGTTATTCGCGAGTCTGGTGGCGACCGCTCGGCGGTGACTGGTGGAACAACCGTGCTGTCGGACCGCATCGTGGTCAAGATCACCCAGAAGCCCGGCGAGAGTTTCGTGGACCGGATGATCGCACTCGTCGAAGGCGCGAATCGGCAGAAGACCCCCAACGAGATCGCGCTCAATATCCTGCTCGCGGCCCTGACCATCATCTTCGTCTTCGCGGTGGCAACCTTGCAGCCGCTCGCGATCTACTCCAAGGTCAACAACCCCGGTGTTCCCGATACAGCTGCACTCAACAGCAACGGCATCAGCGGCATCGTCCTGGTGGCGCTGCTGGTGTGCCTGATTCCCACCACAATCGGCGCGCTGCTGTCGGCGATCGGCATCGCCGGCATGGACCGCCTGGTCCAACGCAATGTGCTGGCCATGTCCGGGCGCGCGGTCGAGGCGGCCGGCGACGTCAACACTCTGCTGTTGGACAAGACCGGAACGATCACGCTCGGGAATCGGCAGGCATCGGAATTCATTCCGGTGAAAGGGGTGACCCACGGCGATCTTGCTGACTCCGCGCAGCTGTCCAGCCTTGCCGACGAAACCCCCGAGGGGCGTTCCATCGTCGTGTATGCCAAAGAAGCCTACGGGCTGCGCGCGCGGACCCCCGGAGAATTGGCCGACGCTTCCTGGGTGGAATTCAGTGCGACGACTCGGATGTCGGGCGTTGACATTGACGGACGGCAGCTCCGCAAGGGCGCGGCCAGCTCGGTAGCAGACTGGGTCCGCAATAATGGAGGAACCGTTCCGGCCGAACTCGGCGAGATCGTCGACGGCATCTCCGCGGCAGGCGGAACCCCGCTTGTCGTCGGCCAGGTCATCAGCGTCCCGGGGGCGGCCGACTCGGTCGAAAAAGCTGACGTGCTCGGCGTCATCCACCTCAAAGACGTAGTGAAACAGGGTATGCGTGACCGGTTCGACGAGATGCGCCTGATGGGTATCCGGACCGTGATGATCACCGGCGATAATCCGTTGACCGCCAAGGCGATCGCCGACGAGGCCGGAGTCGACGACTTCCTGGCCGAGGCCACGCCCGAGGACAAGCTGGCGCTGATCAAGCGTGAGCAGCAGGGCGGCCGTCTGGTGGCGATGACCGGTGACGGGACCAACGACGCGCCTGCGCTGGCTCAGGCCGATGTCGGAGTGGCGATGAACACCGGCACGTCTGCGGCCAAAGAGGCCGGCAATATGGTCGACCTGGACTCCGACCCCACCAAGCTCATCGAGATCGTGGAAATCGGCAAGCAGCTGTTGATCACCCGCGGCGCGTTGACCACATTCTCCATCGCCAACGACATCGCAAAGTATTTCGCGATCATCCCGGCGATGTTCGTGGCAATCTTCCCGGGCCTGGACCTGATCAACGTCATGCGGTTGCACAGTCCGCAATCGGCGATCCTCTCCGCGGTCATTTTCAACGCGGTCGTCATCGTGGCCCTGATTCCGCTGGCGCTGCGTGGCGTTCGGTATACGCCCAGCCGCGCGTCAAAGCTGCTCAGCCGCAACCTCTACATCTACGGCCTGGGTGGCATCGTCGCCCCGTTCATCGGGATCAAACTCCTCGACTTGCTGGTTCAACTGCTTCCCGGGATGGCCTGAGATGAACTTCACCAACACGATTCGCCAATACTGGGCCGCGCTGCGCGCGCTGCTCGTCTTCACCGTGATCTGCGGTTTTGGCTACCCGCTGCTAATTTGGCTGGTGGCCCTCATCCCCGGGCTCCACGACCAGGCCGAGGGCTCGATACTCACCGCCAACGGCAAGCCGATTGGCAGCAAGTTGATAGGCCAGTCTTTCACCGACTCCTCCGGCAACCCGCTGCCGCAGTACTTCCAGAGCCGGCCATCGGCGGCGGGCAGCAACGGATATGACCCCACGGCCAGCGGCGGCAGCAGTCTTGGACCCGAGAACGTCGTCGACACCCCAGCCGATCCGGCCAAACTGGGCGCCGGCTCCAGTCCTGCTGACGCTGGATTTAAAGCGAGCCTGCTCACCCAGGTGTGTTCACGCAGTTCCGCAATCGCGGCGCTGGAAGGTGTGGACGGATCGCGTCCGTTCTGCACGGGTGGCGGTGTCGGGGCGGTGCTGGCGGTGCTGGGACCCCGCGATTCGCACGGCTATGTCGTCCACCCGACCGGGGTGGTCAGCGTCAACGAGCCGTGCACGACGACAAAACAGCCCTTCCTGAGCTTCTACGAAAGCGTTCGGGTCGAGTGCGCGAAGTTCGGCGACGACTACTCGAGCGGCCAGATCGTGCCCATCCGCGGGGCAGCACCGAACGAACCGCAGGTACCGGCGGACGCAGTCACGGCCAGCGGCAGCGGCCTGGACCCCGACATCTCACCGGCCTACGCCGATATCCAGGTCGCCCGGGTAGCCAAGGCCAGGCACGTTAGCCCGGATCAGATCCGTGCGGTCGTGGCGCAGTACCGTAGCGGCCGCGACCTTGGATTTTTCGGTGAGCCAACCGTGAACGTCCTGCAGGTGAATCTGCAACTCGACCACCGGTATCCGGTCAACGGCTAGCCCCATGGGTGGATGATGGTTCACGTGGCAGTCCAGGACCAGCATCCTAAGCGCGGAGAGTTACGCATTTATCTCGGTGCGGCGCCGGGCGTCGGCAAAACATTTGCAATGCTCGGCGAAGCACACCGGCGCTTGGAACGCGGCACAGACCTGGTGGCCGCCGTGGTCGAGACGCACGGACGCCGGAAAACCGCCGAGATGCTTGAGGGTATCGAGATCATCCCGCCCAGCTACATCGAATATCGCGGCGGCAGTTTCCCAGAGCTAGACGTGCCGGCCGTGTTGGCGCGGCATCCACAGGTGGTCCTGGTCGACGAGCTGGCCCACACCAATACACCGGGCAGCAAGAACGAAAAGCGTTGGCAGGACGTCGAAGAGCTGCTCGATGCCGGCGTTGCGGTTATCTCCACGGTCAATATCCAGCACCTGGAAAGCCTCAACGACGTCGTCGCACAGATCACCGGAATCGAACAGAAGGAGACGATTCCGGATTCCATTGTGCGATCGGCGTCGCAGGTCGAACTCATCGACATCACACCGGAAGCGCTGCAGCGCAGACTATCCCACGGCAACGTTTATGCCTCGGAAAAAGTCGACGCCGCGCTGTCGAATTACTTTCGCCGCGGAAACCTGACCGCGCTGCGAGAGTTGGCTCTGCTGTGGCTGGCCGACCAGGTCGATACCGCACTGTCGAAGTACCGCGCCGAAAACAGCATCACCGACACCTGGGAGGCGCGTGAGCGAGTCGCCGTAGCGGTCACCGGCGGTCCGGAATCGGAGACGCTGGTGCGGCGCGCATCCCGCATCGCATCGAAGTCCAGTGCCGAGCTGATGGTGGTGCACGTAGTACGGGGTGACGGGCTGGCCGGCCTTTCTGAGCCACGCATGACCAAGATTCGTGAACTGGCGAGCAGCCTCGACGCTTCCGTGCATACCGTGGTCGGTGACGACGTACCCACGGCGCTACTCGATTTCGCCCGTGAGATCAATGCCACCCAACTCGTGATCGGCACCTCCCGCCGGTCTCGGTGGGCGCGCGTCTTCGAAGAGGGCATCGGTCCGGCGATTGTGCAGCGGTCAGGCAAAATCGATGTGCACATCGTCACCCACGAGGAAGCCAAACGCGGCTTTCGGCTGACATCGCTAGCGCCGCGTGAACGGCGTGTCACGTCCTGGCTGGCGGCTTTGATCGTCCCTTCGGCCATCTGCGCGGTCACGGTGACGGTGCTGGACCGCTATCTCGACACCGGCGGGGAAAGCGCATTGTTCTTCGTCGGCGTGCTGGTGGTGGGCCTACTGGGCGGTGTGGCCCCGGCAGCCCTGTCGGCGGTGCTGTCCGGGCTGTTGTTGAACTACTACCTGATAGCCCCGCGACACAGCTTCACCATCGCCGAACCCAACAGCGCCATCACTGAGCTGGTGCTGCTGCTGATCGCGGTCGCGGTCGCGGTCCTGGTCGACGGCGCGGCCAAACGCACCCGAGAAGCCCGACTGGCCTCTCAAGAGGCCGAGCTGCTGACGCTGTTCGCCGGGTCGGTGTTGCGCGGCGCCGACCTCGAGACGCTGCTGGAGCGCGTGCGGGAAACTTACTCACAGCGTGCGGTCAGCATGTTGCGGGAGCCCAGCGAGGAACACCGCGCCGACGGCAGGCAAAAGAGCTACTTGATCGCCTGCGTGGGCGATGATCCCTGTGTGACGGTTGAATCCGCCGACACCGCGATAGAGGTCGGTGACGAAGAGTTCTGGATGCTGATGGCAGGCAGAAAGCTCTCCGCGCGTGACCGCCGGGTACTCAGCGCGGTGGCGAGACAAGCCGCGGGTCTGGTCAAGCAGCGCGAGCTGACCGAAGAGGCCGGCCGGGCCGAGGCGATCGGGCGGGCCGACGATCTGCGGCGCTCCCTCCTCTCAGCGGTCAGCCACGACCTGCGCACACCGCTGGCGGCGGCCAAAGTCGCGGTGTCCAGCCTGCGCGCCGAAGACGTCGCGTTCTCCCCCGAGGACACCGCCGAATTGCTCGCCACCATCGAGGAGTCCATCGACCAGCTCACCGCATTGGTCGGAAACCTGCTCGATTCGTCGCGGCTGGCCGCCGGCGTGGTTCATCCGGATCTGAGCCGGGTGTATCTCGAGGAAAGCGTGCAGCGCGCGCTGGTCAGCATCGGCAAAGGTGCTACCGGCTTTTACCGATCGGCGATCGACCGCGTCAAGGTGGACGTCGGTGACGCCGTGGTGATGGCCGACGCCGGGCTCCTCGAACGGGTCTTCGCCAACGTGATCGACAACGCCCTGCGATACGCGCCCAACTCCGTAATCCGGGTCAATGCGGGACGCGTAGGTGACCGCGTTCTGATCAATGTGATCGACGAAGGCCCAGGAATTCCGCACGGCGCCGAGGAGCAGCTGTTCGACGCTTTCCAACGGCTGGGCGACCACGACAACACCATCGGTGTCGGTCTGGGGATGTCGGTGGCACGCGGGTTCGTCGAGGCGATGGGCGGCGCGATTCAGGGCAGTGATACGCCCGGGGGCGGGCTCACCGTCGTGCTGGATCTGGCTGCGCCGGAGGGTCGACGATGACGCGCGCCAGCGACGATGCAGTGGGGGCACGCCCCCACACGTGGGAGGTACCCCCACCCACTTGCGGGGGAGAGCGGCGCGAATGACCAGGGTGTTGGTGATCGATGACGAGCCGCAAATCCTGCGCGCGTTGCGAATCAATCTGTCCGTGCGCGGGTACGAAGTCGTCACCGCCTCCACTGGCGCCGGCGCGCTTCGGGCCGCCGCCGAACATCGGCCCGACGTGGTGGTTCTCGATCTCGGCCTGCCCGACATTTCCGGAATCGAGGTGCTCGGCGGGCTGCGGGGCTGGCTCAACGCACCGGTGATTGTGTTGTCCGCGCGTACCGATTCCTCCGACAAAGTCGAGGCCTTGGACGCAGGCGCCGACGACTATGTCACGAAACCGTTTGGTATGGACGAGTTTCTGGCCCGGTTGCGCGCGGCGGTTCGCCGCAACGCCGCGGCGTCCGAAACAGACGAACCTGTTGTCGAAACCGATGCATTCACCGTTGATCTGGCCGCCAAGAGGGTTACCAAAGACGGTGTCGAAGTGCATCTCACCCCAACCGAATGGGGCATGCTCGAGGTGCTCGTCCGCAATCGAGGCAAATTGATTGGCCGCGAGGAACTTCTCAAAGAGGTGTGGGGACCCGCGTACGCCACCGAGACTCATTACCTGCGTGTATATCTCGCGCAGTTGCGCCGCAAACTCGAGGACGATCCATCGCATCCCAAACATCTGTTGACCGAATCGGGTATGGGCTACCGCTTCGAGGTATGAACCGTTGCGCCATGAAGTTGGTTGGATCTCCGCGACCGTCAATATCTGGCCGCCAACTGTCAAGATCCCGTTAAAGGACCTATTACCGCGTTTTCCGGTCAGTTAAGAATAAATTGTGACCGATCCGTATTCGCCCTGGCCGGCTACGGCATGACCAAATACCGTTTCGCGCAGCGCGAGCACAGGCGATTCAGGCTGATGGTCAACGCGTCCGCCGGGGTCTTTTCCGCCCTCACGGTGGGAATTTTCGCGGTGAGCAAATCAGCCGAGTGCGGTTGGTTGCTCGTAACCGCCTTCCCCGCGTTGGCGCTTATGCTGATGCGGCCCAACCCTGCGCACCGCGCCGTGACCTCCGTTGTGGAGGTCTCGCGCACCGAGCGTCCCGAGTTGGCCATGCGTGTGAAACATCGCGTGTTCGTCTTCGTGAACTCGGTGGACCTCGCCAACATCCAAGCAGTGCGATACGGCCAATGCCTGCACGCTGACGATCTGACTGCGGTGCATTTCGTGTTGGACCCAGCTCGGGCGGCGTCGTTGCAGGATTACTGGGATCGCTTCGAGCACGGCACCAAGCTGCAAATGGTCGAGTGCCCGGACCGCCGGCTGAGTATGGCTGCGCAAGAGCTGGTCCAGCACGCGCTGGACAATCATGCCGACACCAGGGTGACGGTGCTGTTGGCACGACGAACGCATGCGCCACTGGTGGGGCGATTGCTTCATGATCGCACCGCGGACAAGCTCGGCCGGCTCATCAGTCGGATCCCGGGCGCTACACCACAAATCGTGGTCTACGACATGGAGGCCCGGATCGCCCGCGCGACTCAAGCGCAGCGGAAATCGGCTGCCACGACGTCCCACGCCGTTGAGCGGAAAGCGGCAAACGATGGAGGCAGAACGTGACAAAGCTCAGAGCAATGTTGGGGTTGGCTAGGGCCACCCCACAGTCGGCGAAGCCGGTTGCTATCGATTACGCCACGTGGGCCAGAACACACCAAATCCGAGGAATATCGGAGGAAGCCCAAGTGACTGACGATACTCAACCGCCGTCAATTGCCTTGCAGAAATAGGTATCTCGGCTCAATCGGCGATCGACAGCACGATGCCATCCAGGATGTCGTGTTCGCTGACGACCAGCTCATCGATGCCGGCCCGGGCGCGAAACTCGCGCGCCAATTCCTCGACTACGATCGCGCCGCCACCGATCACGTCTGCACGGCCCTCGTGCATCGGCGCCAACGCGGCACGCTGGGCTCGCGTCATGCCGATCAGCCGCTCGCAGACCGCCAGCAGATCGTCACCGGCGACCCGCGAAAGATGAATGGCTGCAGCGTCATACGCCGTCATATTGTGGGCCAGTGCGGATAACGTAGTCATGGTCCCGGCCAGCCCGATCCAGGTCCGCGCCCCTTCGACTGGCACCACACCCAGCGCGACCTCCAGCCGTTCACGTACCACCCGTCGAGCCGCCTCGATTTCCTCCGCCGTCGGCGGGTCGGAGTGCAAGCAGCGTTCGGTGAGCCGGACACAGCCGATATCCGCCGAGTAGCTGGCCATGACATCAGCACTGCCCAGCACGATCTCAGTGGAGCCGCCACCCAAATCCACAACAACGAAAGGCGCACCCACGCTGTCTAATTCACCCACAGCACCGCGGAATGACAATTCGGCTTCCTCGGCTCCCGTGATGACCTCCGCGATCGAGCCTGGCAGCACTCCGCCTAGCACTTCGGCCGTCATCGCAAAGAAGACATCTCGATTGCTGACATCGCGGGCTGCCGACGTGGCGACCATCCGCACCCGCTCGGCACCGTGGGCCCTCAGCAGAGCGGCGTAGTCGGAAAGCGCGGCCCGGGTCCGGGCAATCGCATCCGGCGCAAATTGACCCGTCGCGTCGACGCCGTGACCGAGCCGCACGATCCGCGTCTCGCGATGCACATCGCGCAGCTTGCCCGCTTCGAAATCGGCGATCAGCAGCCGAATCGAGTTGGTGCCGCAGTCGATACCAGCGAGCCTGCTCACTAGCCTGCTCACCAAGGTCCGGCCGCTAACACCGGAGCCATCGCCGGATCCGCGGCCAGCAACGCAACCGCCTCGTCGCCGAGCGGGTTCAGTCCGGGTCCCTTGGCCAGCGAATGCGCGATCAGCACATGCAGGCACTTGACCCGGTCCGGCATGCCTCCGGCCGAAAACGTGCTACCCAGCGACTCGATCGCGTCGCGCTCGGCCAGATAGGACTCGTGGGCGCGCCGATACGCGTCGGCCAATTCGGAGTCCTGCCGCAGCCGCTCTGTCATCTCGCGCATCAGTCCCGTCGTCTCCAGTCTGCTTGCGGCCGCGGTGAGCACCGGATGGGTCAGGTAATACAGCGTCGGAAACGGTGTGCCGTCGGGAAGTTTCGGCGCAGTCTTGACGACTCCGGGCTCACCGTTGGGGCAGCGGTAGGCGATTTCGAGCAAGCCGCGAGGCTCTCGACCGAGCTGACGTGCCACCGCTTCCAGGTCAGCATGATCAACCACCGGGAGCAGTGGGATTCAGCGGGGCCGGCGGAATCGCGCCGGGCGATTCCGGCACTGCCGGAGGTGTGGGCGACGGGGGTGCGTTGGCTGGCGGCAGGTGCGGCGCATCGGCGATGGTATGCCACAGCGCGGTGTACCAGGGATCGTTGTTGGCGGGCTTGGCCGTGTCGGCTCCGGGCTGCGGAGACAGCGCCGCCGTCGACGGAAGCTGCACCTGGAACGGGATGTCTCCGGGCATCACGAAGCCGAGGCGCTCGCGCGCCTGGGCCGCGATATAGGCCGGGTCTGCGAGCTTGCCCTTCTTCTGCTCGAGGTCGGCGATCTGACGGCGCAGCGACGCCTCGCTCGCAGCCAATTGATTCATCTCGGTGCGCTGGGCAAAGTAGGTGCGTACCGGGCCGGCGATGGTCAGGGTCAGCACACAGGCGAGCGCGGCCAGTATCGCCGCCCGGCGCGCGGTAAAGCCCAGGCGCTGATCGGACCGCTGATTGGCGGATTCGGCGATCTGCCGCTTGATGGGTTCGACGACGTGCTCTTGCACGGTTCGGGCGGCGTTTCGGGTGGCCTGCGGCGCGGTCTGCGAGGGTCCTGAGGCCCCCGAGGCCTTCGCGGGCCGGGCGATCCCGGCAGCCCCAGAAGCCCTAGTGGCGCGACCGCCGCGCACCGAACCCGGACGCGACGCCGGGGAGCGGCGCTTGGGATCTGGCCGTTTCGCTTCGGGCATTCGGACTCAGCCGCGTTTCGTGTTCGACGTTATTTCGGATCCGGCGCGTAGCGCGGAAACGCCAGATCGCCGGCGTAGCGGGCCGCGTCGCCGAGCGCCTCCTCGATGCGCAACAACTGATTGTATTTGGCGACGCGCTCGCTGCGTGCGGGCGCGCCCGTCTTGATCTGGCCGCTGCCGACCGCCACCGCCAGGTCGGCGATCGTGGTGTCTTCCGTCTCGCCGCTGCGGTGGCTCATCATCGTGCGGTATCCGCTGTGGTGGGCGAGCGCGACGGCATCGAGCGTCTCGGTCAGCGTGCCGATCTGGTTCACCTTGACCAGCAACGCGTTCGCCACACCTTTTTCGATGCCTTCCTCGAGACGTTCGGGGTTGGTGACGAAAATATCGTCCCCGACGATTTGCACCCGGTCACCGATCGCCGCTGTCAGGGCCGCCCATCCGTCCCAATCATCTTCGGAAAGCGGGTCTTCGATGGACACCAACGGGTAGGAGCCGAGCAGGCTCGCGTAGAACGCGGTCATCTGCTCGGCGGTGCGGGTGGCACCTTCGAACGTGTAGCCGGTGCCGTCGGCGTAGAACTCGGTGGCGGCCGCGTCGAGGGCCAATGCCACGTCGGCGCCGGGCTTGAAACCCGCCGATTCGATGGCCAGGGTGATCAGGTCCAGTGCGGCGGTGGTGCCGGCTACGTCGGGTGCGAAGCCGCCCTCGTCGCCCAGCCCGGTGCTCAGCCCTTGTTTTTTCAGGACGGATTTGAGCGCGTGGTACACCTCGGCACCCCAGCGCAGCGCCTCGACGAAGCTGGGCGCGCCGATGGGCGCCACCATGAACTCCTGGACGTCGACGGCGGTATCGGCGTGCGCCCCGCCGTTGAGGATGTTCAACATCGGCACAGGCAGGATGTGCGCGTTCGGGCCGCCGATGTAGCGGAATAGCGGCAGCTCCGCCGAATCGGCGGCCGCTTTGGCGACAGCCAGCGAGACACCCAGGATCGCGTTTCCACCCAGCCGGGACTTGTCCGGAGTGCCGTCGAGGTCCACCAGCGCCTGGTCGACCAGCCGTTGGTCGTCGGCGTTGAGGCCAATCACTGCGGGCCCGATCTCATCAAGCACGGCTTGTACTGCCTTCTGCACGCCCTTGCCGCCATAGCGTTCGCCCCCGTCGCGCAATTCGACGGCCTCGTGTTCCCCGGTCGACGCGCCGGACGGGACCGCCGCACGCGCAAATGTTCCATCGATCAGAGCTATCTCAACCTCTACGGTTGGGTTACCTCGGGAATCGAGGATCTCGCGGGCCCCAACCTGCTCGATAATCGGCACTGGGTTCTCCTTGCTTGAACTCATCTAGTAGCTGATGGCGGGCGCCGGGCAGGCCCCCAGACAGACCTAGCGTAAGGCCTGGGTCAGCGAACCATCCTGCTACAGCGGGTGGCCCGCCGCGTAGGCGGTTGCCCAGTCCCGCACGGCCCGCGCGTAAACGCCGGAGTTGTTGTAGGCCCGCAGCGCGGTTATCCACCCGCGCGGTGTGGCGAGATCCTTTCCACGCCAACACAGGTAGCCTGCCGCTGAGAGCGCGGCGTCGTCGATGTTGTCCGGACTGATAATGCCGTCGTTATTGGCGTCCACCCCGTACAACCGCCACGTCTCGGGAATGAACTGCATCGGTCCCAGCGCGCGAGCCACCCCGTCGTCGTCGGTCAGGTTTTCCGCGCTGTCGACGATGCGCACCGTGCCGCCGCTGCCGTCGAGACGAACACCCCTAATGGGTGGAGTGACATCTCCGTTCGGCGCCAGCACCGCGCCCCGGTATCTACCGTGGTGGCTCTCCACCTGCCCGATGCCGGCCAACGTCGTCCAGGCGATGTGACACTTCGGGTTCTCGACCTCGGCGACCCGCGCGGCATAGGCGTAGGCCTCCAGCGCGATGACCGGAATCTCCAGCGCACCCGAACGTTGCTCCGCCCAGCTACGCAGCTGATCCGCGGGCCGACCGCTGGCGTGCGTATTGACCGGTGGCACCGGGTCCCCAGGCGGCGGCGGCACGCCGTCCGGGATAAACATGCCGAGCTGCCAGGTACAACTGGACGCCAAGAGCATCGCGGTCGCCCCGATCACGGCGACCGCGCGCAACCAGCGCCTCGGCGAAACGGCGTTCTTTAGCAACTCCCCTGCAACTTCCCAGTACCCAGTTCAGCCACGACCATCGTCCCATGGGTTCGCGAATTGCCCCCGCCGCGAAGCCGTGACGCACCGCCACGTCGCGATTAGCGATGCTGACACCAGCGGACTCGGGCTACTCCGCACCCTCTGGCTCGATGACCACATCAGCGTCGTCCGCCGCTTCTGGCGCCGGCGGTTCCTTGACGGGGAGTTCACCGGATGGCCAGTGGGTGCGCCACTCCTGTTCGGCGATCTCGCCCAGCGGAGCTACATCGAACTCCTCTGGAACGCCGTCCCCCCGGCGCGTGGCCGCAATCGTCCTCTCCACCATGCGGACCGTGTCGACGAAATCTAAAACCGCTGTGCGCAGAGAGTTTTCCGCATCGACGTCAGTCGAGATGGAAACAGTGGTGATCTCGACCGGAATCAGCCCTGCCGGCACCCCGGCTTTGCCGGCACGCTCAATCACCTTCTGCGCCAGCGCTAACGCAGGCTGACCGGTATGGACGTCGTCCATCACCGAGTTCCGTGACTTCTCGGCCGCCTTGCGCTCTTCCCACTGCGACAACTGATCCTCAAGCGAAATCGGTTGACCGGCAAGTACTCCAGGCACCCGGTTACCCAGCTTTCGCATCAGCGTGGTGGCAACGTCATCAATGGTGAAGGGGAGCTGTGGCGCGTCCTCGGCGATGCGAGCGTGGAAGAGCACCTGCAGCAGCACGTCACCGAGTTCTTCGCGCAACTGATCGGCATTGCCGCTACGCACCGCGTCCAGCACCTCATAGGTCTCTTCCAGCAAGAACTTGCGCAGCGACTCATGGGTTTGCTCGCCTTCCCATGGTCCGGCGGTGCGCAGTTTGTCCATCATCGCGACCGCGTCGACCAGTCGTTCGCCGCGCGGAGTGTCCGGTGCCGAAATCAACCGGGCTCCGGCGGCCAACCGCGCGGTGACGGCGGGGTGGTCTGGGTCCGACGACAGCAATACCGGTGCGTCGTCTCCGGAGTGCACGGGACGCGCCGCCGGCAGCGACCAGGGCACCGCGACCGGCATTTCCTCGGTGTATTGCACCTCGCCGGTGAGGTACTCGATGGCCTCAACCGGAACCAGCGACGGGCGGCGTGGGTCGCACAAGACAACGATCATCGCGCTTGTCGCTCCTCACTCGGCATTGCTGCAGGCAAAGGTGCAGGTTGACTCGTCATACCAATATTTTGCTGCGGCTCTCCTTGAAGTGCGGTTACCAGGTTGGCCACCATCTGAACCAGCTCCAGATCGCGGATGCGCGGCGCGCCCAGGGTTCCAACGGGGCCGCCCTCGCGCGGAATGGGGACTTGCACGGTGGCCGTGGTAGCACGGTACTGCGCGCTGGGGTAGATCCGCTTGAGTCGCACCTGGGCGGAATCCGGCAGGTCGACCGGAGACAGTCGCACTGTCGTCGCAGATGGGGCCGACACTTCGGTGATGCCCGCGGCGCGACACAGCAGCCGGAGCCGCGCCACCGCGACCAGCCGTTGGGCTTGTTCGGGCAGCACCCCGTAACGGTCGGTGAGCTCGTCCAGCACGGCGGCGACATCGCTATCAGAAGCCGCCGCGGCCAGCCGCCGGTAGCCCTCCAGCCGGAGCCGATCGCTCGCGATGTAGTCCGGCGGGAGGTTCGCGTCCACAGGCAAGTCGATGCGCACATCCTTGGGCTCTTCGGCGGTGGTGACCGTTTTTCCGTCGGCAGCGGCCCGATAGGCCTCCACGGCCTCACCTACTAGCCGCACGTACAGATCGAAGCCCACCCCCGCGACGTGCCCGGACTGCTCGATACCCAATACGTTGCCGGCGCCGCGGATCTCGAGGTCCTTCATAGCGACCGCCATGCCCGCGCCCAGCTCGTTGTTCTGCGCGATGGTGGCCAACCGGTCGTACGCCGTCTCGGTTAGCGGCACCTCCGGTGGATACAGGAAGTACGCGTATCCGCGTTCCCGGCTGCGACCGACCCGGCCACGCAGCTGATGCAGCTGAGACAGCCCGAAGGTGTCGGCGCGCTCGACGATGAGCGTGTTCGCGTTCGAGATATCCAGGCCGGTCTCCACGATCGTGGTGCACACCAGGACGTCGTACTCGCGGTTCCAGAACCCCTCTACGGTGCGTTCCAGCAGGTCCTCGGGCATCTGCCCATGCGCGACGACGACCCGTGCCTCAGGCACCAGACCGCGCACCCGCGCGGCGGCCGCGTCGATGGAGCTGACCCGGTTATGCACGTAGAAGGCCTGCCCGTCGCGTAGCAGTTCCCGGCGCAGTGCGGCGCCGATCTGCTTGTCCTCGTGCGGGCCGACGTACGTCAGCACCGGGTAACGCTCCTCAGGCGGCGTCAGGATCGTCGACATCTCGCGAATCCCGGCCAGGCTCATCTCCAAGGTGCGCGGGATCGGGGTGGCGCTCATGGTCAGCACGTCGACGTGGGTGCGCAGCGACTTGATGTGCTCCTTGTGCTCGACGCCGAACCGCTGCTCCTCGTCGACCACGACGAGGCCCAGATCCTTCCAGCGCACGCCCGTCTGCAACAGCCGATGCGTGCCGATCACAATGTCGACCGACCCGGCAGCCATACCGTCGATCACGGCGCGGGACTCGGCGGGGTCAGAGAACCGGGACAACCCTTTGACGGTCACCGGGAACCCGGCCATCCGATCACGGAACGTCTGCAGATGCTGGTCGGCCAACAGCGTGGTGGGCACCAGCACGGCAACCTGTTTGCCGTCTTGAACCGCTTTGAAGGCCGCGCGCACCGCGATCTCCGTCTTGCCGTAGCCGACATCGCCGCAGATCACCCGGTCCATCGGCACCGACTTCTCCATGTCGGCCTTGACCTCGGTGATCGCGGTGAGCTGGTCAACGGTCTCGGTGAAGCCGAACGCGTCCTCCATCTCGGCCTGCCAGGGCGTGTCCGGCCCGAACGCGTATCCGGGGCTGGCCTGCCGCTTCGCGTACAGCGACACCAGCTCGCCGGCGATCTCGCGCACCGCGCGGCGGGCCTTGGTCTTGGTGTTGGTCCAGTCGCTGCCGCCCAGCTTGCTCAGCGCCGGGGCCTGCCCGCCGACGTACCGCGACAGCTGATCCAGGGAATCCATCGGGACATACAATCTGTCGGCCTGCTGTCCGCGCTTGCTAGATGAGTACTCCAGCACCAGATACTCGCGCCGGGCACCGCCGACCGTGCGCTCCACCATCTCCACGAACCGCCCGATGCCGTGCTGATCGTGCACCACCAAGTCGCCGGCCGTCAGCGCCAGCGGGTCGACGGTGTTGCGGCGCTTTGCCGCCAGCCGCTTGCCGTCGACGGCCGTGGCCCGGCTGCCGGTCAGATCCGCTTCGGTGATGACGACCAGGTTGGCGCCGGGTATCACAACGCCGCCGTGCAGCGGACCCTTGAGCACCCCGACGACACCGCGTTGGGGAGCGGCGCCCGCGTCCAGCATGGCGGCCGGGGTGTCGGACTCGGCCAGCCGCTCCACCATCCGATGCGCGGTGCCCGTTCCCGGCGCCACCATCACCGCGTACCCGCCTGTGGAGACATGGGCTCGCAGCATCGCGAAGATGGCTTCAATATCGTGATGATGACCGCGCGCCGAAGGCGCGGCCCGGATGTCCAGCTCGATCGCGGCCTCGTCGCTGAGTTGACTCAATGTCCACCACGGATGGCCGGACCGGGCCGCGGCGGCCCGCACGTCGTCCAGTTCGGCGAACCCTGCCCCGCCCAGCTGTGCAACGTCGACGGGCGCGTCGGTACCCAGCGCGGCCACCGACCAGGACGCCTCCAGGAATTCCCGGCCGGTCTTGATCAGGTCAGCGGCCCGGGTACGCACCTTTTCCGGGTCGCAGACCAACACCGGCGTTCCCTCGGCCAACTGTTGGACCAGTAGCGCGTGAGCCCCGTTTCCCGGGGGTCGCAGCACCGGCAGCAGCGCCTCCATCCCGTCGACGGGGATGCCCTCGGCCAGCTTCGCCAGCATGTCGGTGACGCTGCCGGTGATGGCTGCTTCCGCTGTCGGCCGCTGAGCGGCCGCCAGTGCGACCAACTCGGCGGCCCGCGCCCGCACATCGTCGGTGAGCAGCAGTTCGCGGCAGGCCACCGCGATCAGCGTCTCGACCTCGATTTCCGGGATGGAGCGCTGATCGGCGACCGCGAACATCCGCATTTCGGTGACCTCGTCACCCCAGAACTCAACACGCACCGGGTGCTCGGCCGTCGGGGCGAAAATGTCGAGAATCCCGCCGCGGACGGCGAACTCTCCGCGCCGGCCGACCATGTCCACCCGGGTGTATGCCAGCTCGACCAGCCGGGCGATCACTTCCTCGAAGCCGATCTCTTGACCGACGCGCAAGGTGACCGGTTCCTGGTGACCCAGCCGTGGCGCCATTGGCTGCAGCAACGAACGCGCCGCAGTCACCACCAACCGCAGGGGCGGCCCCAGCCGGGCGTCGTCGGGATAGGCCAGCCGCCGTAGCACCATCAAGCGGGCGCCGACGGTGTCGACGCCGGGAGACAGCCGCTCGTGCGGCAGGGTTTCCCAGGACGGGAAGACGGCCACCGCACTGCCGAAAACGCCGCGCAGTTCAGCGGCGAGGTCGTCGGCTTCGCGCCCGGTGGCGGTGACCACCAGCAAGGAGCCCTGCTGGGCCAGCGCACTGGCCGGGCCGACCAGGCTCAATTCGGCGGGCACACCAGAGCTTGACTCGATGAGCTGCTGGAGGGTCGGCGCCGTAAGCGCCAATTCAACGAGCCCCGCAATTGGGGTTTCTGGGCTAGCCGGCCCCGGTGCGGTCATGATGTCGCCATTCTAAGGGGCCGTGGCGGAGCGCCGAACTTCATCAATATTGAGCCCGGGGTCGTCAAGGGATCGTAAGGAATGCGGCGCCCGGCCCCGCCCGCGCGCACGTTGGGGTCATGACTTTGCTCGACATCCTGCCGTCGCTTGGTCGCGCGGCCCCCCACCGGTTCGATCCCGCGATCTGGCCCGTCACCACGCACTCCGACGAGAGCGGCCGGCTTTGCCTGGGCGGTGTGCCCCTCAGCGACGTCGCCGACGAGTTTCACACCCCGGCCTACGTGATCGACGAAACCGACTTCCGGGAACGCGCCCGCCGATACCGCCGCGCGTTGCGCGGTGTCCAGATTGTCTATGCCGGAAAGTCGCTGCTGACCACGGCGGTGGCGCGCTGGGCGCACGAAGAGGGCCTGGGCGTCGACGTCTGCTCAGCCGGTGAGCTCGCCGTTGCCCTGGCCGGCGGGGTGGAACCGTCCCGCATCGTCATGCACGGCAACGCGAAATCGTCTGACGAAATACTCGACGCGGTGCGGGTTGGGGTGGGGCGCATCGTGCTGGACTCAAACATCGAGGTCGCCTACGCCGCGGGTCTGGCCCGCCGGCGGCAGCCGGTGCTCATCCGGGTGACACCGGACTTTTCAGGATTGCAAGACATCCACGGACACCCCGCGATCACCACCGGTATCAGCGACCAGAAGTTCGGCTTCACCCTCGCGCAGGGGCACGCCGCCGACGCGGTAAGCCGGGTGCTGGCGCATCCCATCCTCGACCTGGTCGGGTTGCACTGCCATATCGGCTCACAGGTGACCGATCCGGCGCTGTACGGCGAAGCGATTCGCCGGATGATCGCCGCCATGGCCGACATCCGCGCCAGGCACGGCGTCATTCTGACCGAACTCAACATCGGCGGCGGCCATGCGATCCCCTATATCCCCGGTGATCGGGAATTCAACCTCGAAGAGCTGGCCGACGTCATCGAGGACGCATTGGACGAAGCCTGCGCCGCAGAACATTTCCCGCGGCCGACCATCGCGGTCGAGCCCGGTCGGGGCATCAGCGGCCGGGCCGGCGTCACCCTGTACCGGGTGTGCTCGGTGAAGACGCAACCGGGCGGGCGCACCTTCGTTGCGGTCGACGGCGGAATGAGCGCCAACCCGCGAGTGTCGTTGTACGGCGCGCAATACACGGTGGCGCTGGCGAACCGGCATCCACTGGGAGTCAAGCAGCGCGTCACCGTGGCCGGCCGACACTGTGAGGCCGGCGACGAGATCGCTCGCGATATCGAGCTTCCGGCGGACCTTCGCCCCGGCGACCTGCTCGCCGTGGCCTGCACCGGCTCCTATCACCACAGCATGGCCTCGAACTACAACATGGTTGGCCGACCGCCGGTGGTGGCGGTAAAGGACGGTCGGGTACGCGAACTGGTCCGGCGTGAAACCATCGCCGACCTGATGTCGCGCGACTGCGGGTAGGGACCAAGGGGTCTCTAGCCGGCTTCGCCCGGCACACCCGGGGCACCGGACGCACCGGGCGTGCCAGACCCACCCACGACACCGTTACCGTTCTCTCCCGTTCCGGCAAGTCCCCCGACGCCGCCGGCCCCGCCGGCGCCACCGGCTCCCCCGGTGCCGGCGGAACCAACGGGCCCGTTAGCGCCCTGTTGACCGAACAGGCCACCAGCGCCGCCCAAGCCGGGCGCGCCGCCGTCGCCGCCGTTGCCGCCGGCACCGCCTTCTCCTCCGTGGCCGCCGGTGCCCCCGTTCCCTCCAAAGCTCACAGCGGTAGCGCCGGTGCCCGCGTTGCCTCCCGTGCCGCCAGCGGCTCCGGTTCCCCCCAAACCTCCGAGACCACCGCCTCCGCCGAGTCCGCCGTCGCCGATCAATAAGCCGCCCCGCCCGCCAGCGCCCCGGCGCCACCGTGACCACCGGCACCGGCCGACATTCCGGTTCCGCCGGTACCGCCGTTCCCGCCGGCGCCGCCGCTGGCGTTGAAAAGGCCGGCGCCGCCGTTCCCGCCGTTGCCGCCTGTTCCTCCACCCGCGCCTCCGTTGCCTCCGGCACCCCCGGCACCGCCAAGATCGGTCTCGAGGAAGCCGCTGGCGAAACCCCCGTCACCGCCGTTGCCACCGGCATCGCCAAAGGCGCCAGTGCCACCGTTGCCACCAGCGCCGCCGTTAGAGGAGACGCCGCTGAACGATTCAGTGGCGTTGCCGCCGTTGCCGCCATTGCCCCCGGGTGCCGGGGACGTACCGGCGAAGGCGTCGCCGCCTTTGCCTCCGTTTCCTCCGGTGATTACCTGATTGAAGGCGTTGCTGGTGCCGTTACCACCGGTACCGCCGGCGCCGCCGGCCATTCCGTTCTGTGTGCCAGAGCCGCCCGGCTGGCCGTCGGTACCCGCAGGAAATCCGTCGGTGCCCGGGCACCGGCCGGAGCAGTGCTGGTCGGAGCCGCGGGGGTCGGGTTGACACCGTTCGAACCGGCTCCACCGACACCACCTACCCCGCCCGGCCCCCCGTTGCCGAACAGCAGGCCCGCGTTGCCGCCGGCGCCGCCCGCACCCCCGGTGGCACCGACCCCGCCGGCACCGCCGGCGCCGCCCGCTCCGCCATTGCCGATCAGCAGTCCACCGTTGCCGCCGGCTCCAGCCGCCGCCCCCGGACCGCCGCCAACCCCGGGTCCGCCGGAGCCGCCGGCTCCGCCGCTGCCGATCAATCCGGCCGACCCACCGTTCGTCCCGGAAACACCGGCAGTGGTGCTGGCATAGCCGTTACCGCCATTGCCGAAGAGCAGCCCTCCCGCGCCGCCGGGCTGGCCCGGCGTGGTTGAATTGGCGCCGTTGCCGATCAGCGGGCGCCCCAACGCCGCCTCTGTGGGCGTGTTGATCACGTTGAGCAGACCTTGTTCCGCGTTCTGCAACGGCGAGGCATTCGAAGCCTCGGCGCTGGCGTAGGCACCGGCGCTAGCCGCGACTGCCTGCACAAACTGTTGATGAAACGCGGCCGCCTGGACACTCAGTGCCTGATAAGCCCGGCCGTGGTCAGCGAATAGGGTCGCAATCGCCACCGACACCTCATCCGCGGCCGCGGGCACCAGCGCGCTGGTCGAAGCCGCCGCCGCCGCGTTGGCGGTGCGCAATGTGGAACCGATACCGGCTATTTCGTTTGCCGCTGAGCCCAGCATCTCCGGTGCAGCGAACACGTAGGTCATCGCCAACCTCCCAGACTCGTTCCCTCGGCTAAATCACCAAGGGTCTTCGACCCACGAATCAGAGCCGCCCCCTGCGTTCGATGACGCTGAACGCATGCTGTTTCAGTTTAGGATCCGCACTGGCGCACCACAATCGGCGGGCCGAGCGAGACGCTAACGCAATCGAAGTGGGTATGTCCGAAGTGGACACCGTCCTTGCCGCTGCCGATCCCAGAATGGGCGTGGGCGCGGCCTACTCGTCCTGCAACCGAGGATCGGCTTCCAAGTGGGTCAGGCCGTTCCACATCAGGTTGACCAGGTGCGCGGCGACCACTTCTTTCTTCGGCTCCCGGGTATCGAGCCACCACTGCGCGGTCATCGACACAGAGCCCACCAGCGCCTGGGCGTAGAGCGGTGCCAGGTCCGGATCCAAGCCGCGGCGGGCGAAGTCGCCGGCCAGGATGGAGCTGACCTGGCTGACCGCGTCGTTGAGCAAGCTGGAGTAGGTGCCCGAGCTGATCGACGCCGGCGAGTCGCGAATCATGATCCGGAACCCGTCGGTGCGCTCCTCGACGTAGGTGAGCAACGCAAGTGCCACCCGCTCGACGCGCACCCGGGATCGGTTCATGGTCAACGATGAGGTGATGCCATCCAGCAGCGCCGACATCTCCCTGTCGACCACCACGGCGTACAGGCCTTCTTTGCCGCCGAAATGCTCGTAGACAACCGGCTTGGACACGTTCGCGCGCTGGGCGATCTCCTCGATGGAGGCACCTTCGTAGCCGCGTTCGGCGAACAACGAGCGCGCGATGCCGATGAGTTGCTGTCGGCGCTCACTGCCGGTCATCCGGGCGCGCGGTGCCCGCACTTCCTTATCGGGCTCTTTATCCGGCGCGGCCACGTCAATCAGGGTATCCGTGATGTCCGGTTGCCGGGCACGACGACCGGCCCGCGTACCATCTAGGTTTGTTGGCGCGGCCCGTCAGCGGGTCGAGGGCAGGCAATCCGTCGTGGTGTAATCGGCAGCACTTCTGATTTTG
>Ga0182012_10001748_pt1 | contig 23747 bp, 21 predicted proteins | sample 612S2SmetaG_FD_120486 | JGI IMG/M metagenome (GOLD analysis project Ga0182012, IMG submission 120486) | Permafrost microbial communities from Stordalen Mire, Sweden - 612S2S metaG | ecosystem: Environmental > Terrestrial > Soil > Wetlands > Permafrost | place: Sweden: Stordalen | collected... | reverse complement strand
GCCGACATCGTGGGCCGTCGAGAACACGCCGGAATGCCCGGTCACGCCACCCATGCGCCGCGCCGTGGTGTCCTGCACGGTGCCGCGCAGCAGGTGGTCAAGATCGGGATTCTTGCCCGGATCGCCCCTGCTCTCTTCGTCACGGGCTGTCGGTGCAATGCGGGATAAGAGTTCGACCGGCCACGTACCGGCAGGACAAACATCTGGCTCTCGGTCCTTCGGCACGGGGGCCCAGGCGATTGCAGATCCTGACACCGTGTGTGGACCACACGCTTTGGCCAGGGGAAGGTAGCGGGTGTCTTGCAGGCCAAGCGGTTCGAACACGTGGTGCTGAACGAAAACATCCAGGGCATCGCCGGTGACCTTCTCGATCAGGGCACCGAGCAGAATGAAGTTGACGTCGGAGTAGCTGAAACGCTCACCAGGGCCTGACTCCAGCGGCGTGGTGAGCGCACGATGAATGCCCTCTGCTTTGTCGGGTCCATCGAGTCCCCACGGATCTTTGAGGTCGACGTCGCCCGGCTCGCCCGACGTGTGCGTAAGCAACATGCGCAGGGTCACCGTCGCACGCCGTGGATCGTTCGCCGTGTCGAAGTCCGGCAAATACCGCTGGACGGGATCGTCGAACTGAACCTTGCCTTGTTCGTAGAGCTGCATGACAACAGTCGCGGTCGCGAGGCTCTTCGTCAACGACGCCAAGTCGAAGATCGTGTCCTCAGTCATCTGCTCCGCAGGCGCCGGCGATCCATCCAGCCCGGGTTCGCCTGCCAGCTTGCGTAAGCCATAAGCCTGGTGGAAGGCGATTTTGCCGCCGTGCCCGATAAGAACCACGGCACCCGGCAGCTCGTCTGCCGCAATCGCATCGTTTATCAGCTTTGACACCGTTGCGAAATCGGGTGTGGGAGCCACAGTTGTCGCCTGCGTCGTCGGGGTCGCCTGCGCGCTGCGGCTTACGGCCGGATGCCCTGCGTGGCCGGGCCGGCAAGCCGCACCGAGTGCAAGCAAAACAGCTCCAACAGCAGTGGCATTTCGTAATGGCTTACTGATGGCAAGGCTCCCCGCCGTCGGATTAGTGGAATTCCACAGGTGGTCGTCCTGCCATGATGCCTGATCCGGCGCAACGGCTTGTCAAGGAATCGGGGTGCTTGCAGAGGGTAAGCATGCAGCGTCGCGGAGTTCGGCGGCGGCCGATTCCAGCACGTCACCGTCAGGGCAGGCAATGGTGACAGGGGCGGCGTGGGCGAGGAAATGCTGTGCGCAGCCGGGTACCCATAGACACTCGATCATCTTGTCGTACACAACATCTGCGATGGTTCAACGGTATCCACCGACTTGCCGTCTATGAGATCAATTCGTGCGAGCGGCATGATGCATGCCATCGCAGAACACTCTTCAATCCGCACACCCGCGTCTCGGCAGGCGAAGCGGCGAAACTAGCCCAGGGTCGATCCGACCGGGGGTTGGGCTCACTTCTGAACTTCCTGAAGCTCACCGCAGCAGCTAGTCGGCGACCGGTTGAACAAAGGCGTGTGCCACAGTAACTTGATGGGCGGGGGTGTTATCCACCGTTCAAGACAGCAGCGGTGTATACACAGACTTATTCGGCAGGGATTTCTAACACCGCTCCAGAGGGCAGCGGCATGTACACCGTTCGGTTCAGCAGCGGTGTCTCTGCACACATCGACCGAAGGTGGTGATTTTATTTCTTCTAAACTGACTCCCAAGTTTGAGATGGCGCAGGCGCATTATGATCTGTCCGACGACTTCTTCCGGCTTTTCCAGGACCCGACGCAGAGTTACAGCTGCGCCTACTTCGAGCGCGACGACATGACCCTCGAAGAGGCACAGATCGCCAAGATCGACCTGTCGCTGGGCAAGCTAGGTCTTGAGCCCGGAATGACACTGCTGGATATCGGCTGCGGCTGGGGTGCCTGCATCAACCGGGCCCTGGACAAGTACGACGTCAACGTCATCGGTCTGACACTGAGCAAGAACCAGCGCGCCCACGTCCAGGACCTTCTCGACAAGAACCCGAGCAAGCGCTCCAAGTCGGTCCAGTTGCGTGGCTGGGAAGAATGGGAAGGCAAGGTCGACCGGATCGTGTCGGTCGGCGCGTTCGAGCACTTCGACTTCAACCGCTACGACGACTTCTTCGACATCACCTATAAGTCGATGCCGGCTGATGGGGTGATGCTGCTGCACACGATCACGGTCCTGCCGGCCAAAGAGATGACCGCACGGGGTCTGCCACTGACCTTCGAACTGGCGCGCTTCGCCAAGTTCATGCTCGACGAGATCTTCCCCGGCTGCCGGCTCCCCACCGTCGATATGGTGCCGGACTACTCCGCGAAGGCCGGCTACACCTGCACCCGCATCCACCAGCTGCAGGCGCACTATTGCAGGACCATGGATGAGTGGGCGAGGAACTTGCGGGCGCACAAGGATGAGGCCATCGCGCTGCAGGGCGAAGAGGTCTACAAGCGTTACGACAAGTACTTGACCGGCTGCGCCCGGCTGTTCCACGAGGGGTACCTCGATATTGCCCAGTACACGCTGGAGAAGTGAGCCAGCGTGAGAAGTTGCAGACGGGTCACGTGCGGTCGGTTCAGGACCATGCTTGGCGTGTTGTGCAAGTCGCAAGCACAAACGTCCCCTTGGGGGTTATCACATGACTAAATTGACGCCGAAGTTTAAGGATGTCCAGGCACACTACGATCTTTCCGACGATTTTTTCGCGCTGTTTCTGGATCCCAGCAGGACCTACAGCTGCGCATATTTCGAGCCCGACGACCTGACTCTAGAGGAGGCGCAACGCGCCAAGGTCGACCTGGCGTTGGGCAAGCTCAATCTGCAACCTGGCATGACTCTGCTAGATGTGGGATGCGGTTGGGGCTCCACTCTGCTGCGGGCCCTGGAGCACTATGACGTCAACGTCATCGGTCTGACGCTGAGTAAGAATCAGCATGCCCACGTGACGCAGTTGCTGGAGGCTTCGGCGAGTTCACGCTCCAAGCAGGTACTGCTGCACGGCTGGGAGGAATTCGAAGGCAAAGTCGACCGCATCGTCAGCATCGGGGCCTTCGAACACTTCGGCCACGAGCGCTACGCGCCCTTCTTCAAGTTCGCATACAACGCGCTCCCTGACGACGGAATCATGCTGTTACACACCATCGTCAGCTTCCATCCCTACGAAATGCAGAAAAGAGGCGTCAAGCTCACCTTCGAGAGAGCACGATTCGCCAAATTCATGCTCACCGAAATCTTCCCCGGCGGACAATTGCCCTCCAGCGTCATCGTGCACGAGCGGGCATCCGAAGCTGGATTTACCGTGACTCGCGAACAGTGTCTGCAATTGCATTACGCCAAGACATTGGACTACTGGTTGGCAGCGCTGCAAGCCCACAAGGACCAAGCCATCGCCATCCAATCCGAGGAAGTCTACGAGCGGTACGTCAAATACCTCAGCGGCTGTGCACAAGCCTTCCGCGATGGCTTCGTCGACGTCACTCAGTTCACGCTACAAAAGTAGGGATTCTCGCCGGACAATTCGTCGCCATACCCGCGGGACCTGACGCCACCACGGGCCGGGCCTGTCGCCCTGCGGATACGCCGAAGGCGCCATGATTTAGTAATTCCTGTCTAACGCCACATCTGAGGAGACTCCGGCAATCAGGGCGCGATACCGAGTTCCTGGTCGATCTGCGGCCACAGCTGGCTGCCCCACGGAGCAAGCAGAACCCAGTCGTGAATTTGCCCGTTAGCAATTACGAAGCTCATCGGGACCCCCTGGTCTATGGCCGCTTGCCCGAGGGCAATCGCCGATGGTTCGAGTGAATCCGCCGTGCCCGTATAGACATACGTGTGCGGAAGTCCGCTGAGTGACCCAAACCCCGGACTCACCCGCTGGTCGGTCAGAGAAAGACCGCCTGCCCACTCTTTGCCGATCACACCCCCGGTCGACTGTAGGTCCAGCCACGGGGACAGCAACACCATGGACCGTGGTACGGGGCCAAACGTTGCGGGCGACTGCGCAATTTCTTCGACGGCCGCCAGCGCGAGGTTGCCGCCCGCGGAGTCGCCCATCACGCTGACGTGCGAGACCCCATGTGCGGTGATTTGCGAGGAGATGAGACCAGCCATCTGGTTCACGACTGGAACGGCGGTACCTCCTTGCTGCAGCAACGGGTAAATCGGCACCTCGAAGGTCGCGCCGGTCTGGTAGGCCGTCACCGCGTAATTGACCCAGTGGAAAATTGAGGGCGAAAAGATGAACGCGCCACCGTGGATGGCAACCACATAATCGCCGCTAGGGTGCGCCGGCGTGATCTGCACGACGCTCATCCCGTCATATGTGGTGTGCTGGATCGTTTCTCCGAGCAGCAACGGCAACAACTTTGGTGGGGTGTTGCTGAGAAACAGCCCGAACAGCGGATTGTTGCCGGTGAACTGCGCCAAGAGCGGGGAACTTGGCGCGGTAAGCAGAAAATTGAGTTCGTTGCCGAATCCGGTGGCCAGTGTCGTGGGGATCTGCTGAATCTCATGTTCAGCACCGAGCAACGCCTTCTCAATGGAGCCCAAAGGCGAAGCGTTGGCCGCCTCAGCGGCGGCGTACGCCCCGGCCGCACCGGTCAATGCCTGCACAAACTCGGCATGAAAAGCCGCCGCCTGTGCGCTAACAGCTTGATAGCCCCGGCCGTGGGCGGAAAACAGCGCCGCGATCGCCGCTGACACCTCGTCCTCGGCCGCGGGTAGTACCCGCGTGGTGGCAGCCGCCACCCCCTGGTTTGCCGTCGCGACCACCGACCCAACCGAAGCCACGTCCGTGGCGGCAGCGGACATCATCTCGGGCAACGCAACAACATACGACACCGCGCCACTCCCACCGCCTCAGGGCAGTCTTTCGAGTGCCCAGTCAATACCGTTCACCGCGTAGCCGGAGCTTATGCCCGCGCCGAAGATTCAGTTAGCAGTTCGCAAAAACTGCCTAACTGAAGATGCGAGATTGGCATGAGAACGTCGCGCTAAGCATGAGAAAGAAAAGGCAAAATGCTATCTGAGCTGCAGCGTCATTCCAGCTCGTTTCCACTTCGGTACCGCTCGTTACCTGGGGTTTCGTCTTCGAGTCGTGACGTCAAGAGCGCTCGCCTCCCGCCGCGAGCCGCCACACTCCAGGCGCTGGATCAATGCGCTAACGCGGCTCGAAGCGTTCCTGATCACCCCTGCCCACCATGGCCTGGATGGCCTGTCCGTAGATGGCTATGACCGCCGCATGATCGTCGCCCCGGGGTGCCCAATCGGAAATACTCAGCGACTGCAACAGGCCACCCACCTGCACAGCGATCAGACGGGCGCGCAGCGCCGGATCCGGCCCCGGCAAGCGGTCCTTCAAGTTGTCGATGAACGTTTCATCGACGATCTCATAAAGTCGCGCGCGCACGGCAGGCCTGTCAGAGGCCCGGATCAATGTCGTATGAAGCGCCAGCATGCGATCGGATGCGCGGCTGAGCACAAACTCGACCAATCGCGGGCCCAACGTATCCAGGGGACCGGTCAGCACTTCTTCCCAAAACTCCTGCGCGGGGAGCGCTTTAAGGAAAAGTTCTTCCTTCGAGCCGAAATAGTGGATCACCAGAGCGGGATCGACACCGACCTCCTGAGCGATCCCCCGCACCGATGTCGACGCATAGCCATCGCGCCAGAAGCGGTTGACGGCGCAGCGCAGAATCTGCTCAGCCGTCGACCCCGAGCGCATCGTGGAAGGTGACGCCGATTCGGCGCGCTTGTCACGGCCGGCCATTGGTGCCCGCATCCTCCTCACCTGCTACAACCATCGGTCGCGACAAGGCTTTTGATGGTACGCAAGCCGTGCTCTGCCGAATCAGTCAACACTATTGACCTCGTGGGTTCAACGGTGTTGAACTTTGGGGTCACCGTCACCGCCACGAGAAAGGAATCTCAACGATGAGCCAAGATCCGTTGGATGACCCAGAGCAACCGTACAAAGTGGTGGTGTGGGCGACCGGACGCGTCGGACGGTTGGCCATCCGTGCGGTGGCGGACCGCCCGAACCTGGAACTGGTGGGCGTTTGGGTGCACTCGGAATCCAAGGACGGCAAGGACGCCGGCACGATTGCCGGCATCGACCCGCTGGGCGTGATGGCGACCCGCGACGACGCAGCCATTCTGGCCGGCGACGCGGACTGCATCATCTACACCGGGCCGGCAACCAGCCGCCCTCGCGAGGCGATCACCGACTTCTGCCGGATTCTGGAGTCGGGCAAGAACATCGTCACCACGTCCGTGCCGGGCCTGGTCTATCCACGAGGTTCTATCAAAGCGTCGACCGTGCAGCGCATCGTCGACTCGGCGATCAAGGGTGGCGCCTCGATCTATTCATCGGGCATCGAACCAGGGTTCGGTTGCGATCTGCTGGCCGTCGCGATGGCGTCGATGTCGAATCGGATCTACTCGATCAGAGGCTTGGAAATCACCGACTACTCACGTGACAACACCGTCTACGAAATGCGGGAATTGTTCGGATTCGGTCAGCCGATGGATTATCAAGGCGGAATCATGATGCCCGGCGTGATCAAGTACGGCTGGGGTGCGGCGGTCACCATGGTCGCCGAAGCACTCGGCGTACAACTGGACGAGATTCGCGAAACGTGCGAGTTCGCACCGTCACCGCGGCGTCTCGAGACCCTGTCCGGGGTGATCGAACCCGGCAACGTCGCGGCGGTCTGGTTCCGCTGCATTGGCGTCGTCGACGGCCAGGAAGTAATCACGATCGAGCACGTCGACCGGATGGCCGAAGACGTGGCACCGGACTGGCCGAAGAGCCGGGCCGGCGGTATCGACGGCGTGTGGCGCGTGATGATCGAAGGCGAGCCCAGCTTCGATGCCGAATTCGAAACCGGGTTCAACTCCAATGAGGACTCCACCGACCACGGCCTGCTCGCGACCGGCATGCGCGCCATCAACGCCGTACCCTGGGTATGTCACGCCGCCCCCGGCTTGGTCGACGCACTGCACATCCCGCTAACGCCGGCGATCGGTTCGCTTCGGCCGCGCCGCGACGGAATCCCCACGATCGAAGGTCACCACGACGCCCGGGTGGGAGCGTAGGAGCTCTGCGGTCACCAGCTGCTGCGCCACCGACGGGCCACCGCGCGGCATTGAAAATCCCCGTCGGCGCCTACCGCCAGAGCGCCTCAGAAACCCACGAAATGGCGTAACGACCCCATGGACGCCCGGAGAGAAACTGGTCATACTTATGACTATGTCTGAAGTCAGCTCACTTGCAGAGGCGAAGGCGCATCTGTCGGAATTAGTAGCCCGCGTCGGCGAACAGCACGAACGGATCACAGTCACGGTGCACGGACGTCCCACGGCCGTCCTTATCGCCGTCGATGACCTGGAGTCACTCGAGGAAACCATTGCGGCGCTGTCCGACCCAGCAGCGCTCCGCACCCTTCGCGAGGCCGATGCTGAGCTAGCCCGCGGGGAAGGGGAGAACGAGGACAGCCTTGCCGCGGCGATGAAAGCACGCCGAGCCAGGACGTGACCGACCGGCGATACGCGCTGATAATCGCGCCGACCGCGAAAAAGCAACTAGCTGAACAACTTCCCGAATCAGTGGCGTTCGCTGCCTACGAGTTCATCATTGGTCCGCTGCTCGAAGATCCCCACCGAGCTGGCAAGCAGCTCCGACCACCGTTGCACGATCGCTACAGCGCTCGTCGCGGCACCTACCGCGTGATCTACAGAATCGACGACGACCTGCAGCAAGTCAGCGTAGTCGGCGTGCTCAGCCGCGCGGATGCTTACCGTGCCCGATGAACGGCAGCGCCCACGTTCATCGATTTCATCGACCGGCGGTTCGCAAGTTTGCGGCTGGTTGCGGAATCGGTCAGCCCTCGATGCCCGTCCGCCGTTCCCACCGGCGCGGCGGCCCCGCCAGGTCCCCGAGGGGGCCAGCGATGGTCGAGGCTGCGGTGGTTGCGTCCATCGCTCCAACCTAGCCAGGCTCCACCAACTGCGTGTTCTGGGCCAAAGCGGCAGGCAGTATGGAAATTCGGGTTGATTTCCCAATTCACGCGCGCTCAGGTGCCGCCGTGCGGCGGCCGCGGCGACTCGGGTGAATCATCCCCCACCGCTTGGCGCTCAGGGGACGTCTCGTCGAGGTCAGCGATCCGCGTTGCATACAGGTTGATTCCGGGCTGTGCGGTCAGGCCATGCGCGAAGATGCTGAGCAGCACCGTCGCCATCACCGCAATTCGGATCGTTGAGGTACCTGGCAACCCTGTCTCGTGCACGAGGTACACCAGCGCGAGCACGATGGACGCGAGACCCCTGGGGCCGAACCAGCCCATGAACAGCACGGTCGCCCGGCTCAAACGAGTTCCCAGCAAAGCCAGCGCAACAGGTGCAATGCGCACGACTGTCAAACTCAGCACGGCATAGAGCAGCACGGCCGGTGTGTAATGCCCCCAATAGCCGGCCACGACGGTGCCGAAGAAGAAGAACACGAAGTAGTTGAACAGCTGCCCCCATTGCTCGGTGAACTCGACACTGTGCCGGCCGGTGGCGTCGAAGCCGAATTGGACTGCGAATCCGGCGACGAACGCGGCGATGAACATGCTCGCCCCGGTCTCTTCCGCCGCGATGACGCAGAGCAACGGCAGCGCGACCACGCCGAGTTGACCGAGTGGCGGAGCCATCCAGCGCGTGCGGTAGGCAAGGCCGAGGAGCCATCCGCCGACCGTTCCGATTCCAATTCCGATCAGGGCGCCGTAGCCAAGCTGTTCGCCGAGGAAACGGGCGAGCACGGCACTTGCAGGCCCAGTGTTCTCCTCAGCAACGGCAAGCACGATGAACAACAGCAGGAACGGAACAGACAAGCCGTCGTTGAGGCCGGCCTCAACATTGAGAGACTGGCGAATTCTCTGTGGCACTCGTTCGCTGCTCACGATCACCTGGCCGAGTCCGGCATCGGTAGGGGCGAGAATGGTTGCCAAAATGCCGGCTTCCCCCCACGATAGTCCGCTCAGCACGACAATCGCGCATACGGCGCCTAACACGATGGTCAGCGGCATGCTGATAATGAGCAACCGGATGGGCAGGCTGCGGCCGGCCGTCAGCAGCGATGGGTTGATCCGGCTCGCGTCGGTAAAGAGCAACATCACCAGGCCCAGCTCCGCGATCAGGAGCAATATCTTGCGATCGAGCACCAGCTCGCGTGCCGCTTCCGGCAGCAGGACCGTAACAGCGCCGGCGGCCGTGAACAGCATTGGTGCGGTGATGACGGTGCGTTGCAGCCGCCGCGAGACCAGGCTGTAAACAAAGACGATCAACACAAATACGGCTGTCAGGACCATGCTTCGAACTCAGGCTCCGGAGAAGTGATCAGGCTTGGGGGTCGTCAACCATGAGCATGCGGGTTACGCCGCCCCTGGGCATGGCGTTTGGCAAATATCTTTCCCGACCGCACCAAGCGCGGTTCAACAGCGAATAAACGAAAGCCGCACGCCGGTCTCGCGTAGCCCGGATCCGGCCCCGGCAACCAGTCGAGGCTGGTGAAAAGCCGGACGTGGTCTCGCGGTCGCGTATACGGTCGAGGTCTTGTCCGGGGCGGTTGGGGGGTTGGGTCTGGTGAATTTCGCGGTGTTGGCGCCGGAGATCAATTCGGCTTTGATTTATAGCGGTGCGGGTTCGGCGCCGATGTTGGAGACTGCGACCGCCTGGGAGGGTTTGGCTGCCGAGTTGGAGTCGGCGGTGTCTTCGTTTTCGTCGGTGACCTCGGGGTTGGCGGGTCAATCGTGGCAGGGTGCTGCGTCGGCGGCGATGGCTGCCGCGGCGGCCCCGTATGCGGGGTTTTTGGGAACGGCCTCAGCCCAGGCTTCGGGTGCGGCGGCGCACGCACGCGCGGTGGTCAGCGCGTTTGAGGCGGCCCAGGCCGCCACGGTGCATCCCTCGGCGGTGGCGGCTAATCGGAATGTGTTCGTGCAGTTGGTGCAGTCCAACTTCCTGGGACTCAATGCCCCGGCGATCATGGCAACCGAAGCGCAGTACGAGCAGATGTGGGCTGCCGATGTGGCCGCGATGGCGGGCTATCACGGTGGGGCCTCGGCGGTGGCCGCCCAGTTGGCTCCGGCCCAGGGTGATCTGCAGCAGGTGCTGGCGAGCTTGCCTAATTTGGGCATCGGCAATCAGGGCAACGCGAACCCGGGTAGCGGCAACATCGGCAGCCAGAACTTCGGCAGCGGCAATCAGGGCAGCTCGAACCTGGGCAGCGGCAATCAGGGCAACGCCAACGTGGGCAGCGGCAACCAGGGCAACACCAATTTCGGCAATGGCAACTGGGGCAACGCCAACGTGGGTTCGGGCAACAGTGGTAACTCCAACTTGGGCTTCGGCAATTACGGTGATGGCAACCGGGGGTTTGGCAACCTGGGCTCGTTCAACGTCTTGAGCGGAAACCTCGGCAACGCCAACGTGGGCCTCGGCAACAACGGTTCGTCGAACATTGGGGTGGGGAACCTCGGCAACAACAACATCGGCTTCGGCAACAACGGAAACCACGACATCGGTTTCGGTTTGACCGGCAACAACGAGGTCGGCATCGGTGCGTTGAACTCTGGTAGCGGAAACTTTGGTTTGTTCAATTCGGGTAACAACAATATTGGTTTTTTCAACTCCGGTGATAACAACGTGGGTTTTCTCAACTCGGGTAACGGCAACACCGGGTTCGGGAACCCGGGCAACGTCAACACGGGTTTCGGGAACACCGGCCACACCAACACCGGCTTCGCCAACTCAGGTTCGGTCAACTTTGGCTTCAGCAACAGCGCCGGCGGGTACGGCGGCGACGGCCTTGGCGGCTGGAACGTGGGTGCGGGCAACTCAGGCTATGACAACCTGGGATTTGGGAACTCGGGCGTTGAAAACACGGGCAGCTTCAACTCGGGCTACGTTAATACGGGCTCATTTAACTCGGGCGATTACAACACCGGCTGGTTAAACGCCGGGAACATCAACACGGGCCTGTTCAATTCGGGCTCGGTGAACACTGGTATCGGCAGCGCCCCGACTCAGCCCGGTACGGTCTCGGGCTTGGGCAACACCGGCACCGATATCTCCGGTTTCGATAACTCAGGCAGCCGCGGATCCGGGTTGTACAACGCAACCACGAACGGCACCTACAATTCGGGTTTCGATAACTCCGGAGACGGAAGCAACGAATTAGTTGGCTTTTTCAACTCGGGCGGCCCTTACAACACGGGATTCTTCAACTCGGGCAGGCTCGACACGGGCCTGTTCAACACGGCCCTCAACGGTCCGTCTATTGTCGTCGGCAGCTCGGGCATCGGGATCTCGGGCGCACTCAGCTCAGGATTCTTCAACGCTCTTGAGGGGCAGTCCGGCTTTTTTGACTTGAATGCCCTGTTAAGCGAGCTTGGGTCAATCTGACCGTCTGCTGGCGAAGGCGGCGCGGTCAACACAGGTCTGAATCAGGGCCGCTCAAGTGCGGCCTCGTTCGTTCCGTTTCGATCCGGTTCACTGCCTCTCGTTACCTGCGGTTTCGTTTTCGGTTCTTGACGGCGTCACGAACCGTCCAAGCGTCATTCGTCTACCCAGAGGTCGCCAGGTACCAGCGGAGGTGTGTCACCGCAGGGCATCAGTTGAATCGCACGAAGCGCAAGCGCTTGTCGTCACCGCCAGAGATACTGAACATATGAGCGGAGCGCCCACCGACGCACCCGATCCCGTCGTCCGCTTCGGCGTTGCACCTGAACAGCTCACCACAGAGCCCGAGCACGGTCACTCGGACGGACTTGGGTGGCTCCTCCACACCCTTGGCTTCAGCACCCTCAATCGTGAAGCGGTGGGGTGACTCCGCGTTCCTCGGTGCTCGTCGACGGGCACCGCGTGGGTGTCCAGCGGTTCGGGTCGGTCGGTGGATGGCCCCTGATGTGGTGCCACGGCGGACTGAGTTCAGCGCTGGACTCCAAGTTCTTCGACGCGGCTGGCCAGCAGTGCGGCGCCGACGTCATCGCGATTGATCGGCCAGGAATTGGGCGCAGCGACCGCTGGGACCTGGCCACGATTGCCCACTGGCCGCAGCTGGTCGAAGAGGTCGCCAATTCGCTTGACCTGGAGGACTTTGCGGTCGCCGGATGGTCAGCCGGGGGCCCGTACGCGCTGGCCTGCGCGGCGGCGATGCCGCACCGAGTGCGCGCCGTGGCCACGCTGGCGGGCATGGCTCCACTCGAGTGCACCCGGCATGTATTCGAGTTGAAGTTGTGGGCCGACCGGGTGCTCATCCCCACGGCACGATGGTCGCCCCGGGCTGCCGCGGCGCTGGTGTGGCTGGGCCGTTGGGCACCCGACCGCTACCTAGCGTGGGAAATTCGCCGAACGGCCGGCAGCAGGGATCGAGCGGCACTCAACGGCCAGCCTCTTAGTTGGGTCATCGCCGCCCTCCGGGAAGCCACCGTGGAAGGGGTAACCGGAACGGCCGAGGATTACCGCCGCTTCGGCCGTGGTTGGGGTTTTGACCTTGGCGCGGTGCGCCAGTCGGTCACGATGTGGCAAGGAGAGCAAGACGTTCTCCTGCCCATGAAACACGCTCGTCGGCTGGCAACCGCGCTTCCCCACGGCACGCTCAGGGTGGTTGCGTCGTCGGGACACTACCTTCCCGCGGTCATCGCCGAAGTCGTGCTCGACGACCTCGCGCCGCGCTAGCCGATCGATTACAGCTCACTGGGCAAGCTTCCAGGGGCACAGCCCGGACCTCGCTGGCACCCAAAGCTGGCCAAATACCTTCGTCATGGTGGGGCCGATTTAGCTTGACACAGCCACTCGATCACGACACGGTTCAGCGGACCCTCAGGCGCCTCAATCGCAACCGTCGTTTTTTGAGAAGGTGGCGAACGTCGACTCCCTTTTTCTTCTGCGACGCCATCAACCTGGAATCACCTCATGACGTATGAGAACTGCGGGTGCGGGTGAACACCGTGCAATTCGCGGTACGACGGCGGCTGGCGCTCCCCCTCGTCTTTGATCCCGTACTTGACGGCTAGCTCCGCACCGATGAGCGTCTGCCCGCTCAGGTCTGCAAGTTCCGGATCGTCGTAAAGCCCCGCGATGATATGGCCGGTGAATTCCGGTGTTTCGGCGGTATCAACGATGTGGCCCAGCTTCCCCGGATTTCTGGCCACGATGTCCCGCACGCGCTGAGTCAGCAACGACCCCATCCAGATCGACACGGCAGCGATGCCGGTGTCTTTGAAGTCGACCGCCATGTCGGCGGTCATTTTATCGGTGCCCGCCTTCGGGACCCCGTATGCGGGGCCGAACGCATAATGCACAGCTCCCGAGGAAGACGTGAAGACGACAAGTCCCTTGCGCTGCGGCAACATCAGGGATGTGGCAAATACTGTGGCGACGTAGCTGCTTCGTAGTCCGACAGCGAGTGTGTCGATGACGTTGAGAGGCTCTTCCCAGAACTTCGTCCGTCCCATCATCTCGTCGCGGATGATCGCGGCGTTGTTGACCAACACGTCGATCTTGCCGTGCTCGCGACCGACCCGCTCAAAGAAGTCCTTCACCTGGTCGTCGTCAGCGTGGTCGACACGGACTGCAATACCCTTGCCGCCCAGAGCATTCACTTGTTCGGCGGTTTCGTGAATGGTGCCGGCAAGTGCGGACTCCCCGGACCTTTCGGTGCGGCCGGTGAGGTACACGGTGTATCCATGGCTACCGAGCGCTCGCGCGATACCGGCCCCGGCTCCTCTGCTGGCGCCGGTGACGACGGCGATCCGGTTGGTGCTCGACATCAATTGTCCTCCTGGATCTGCAAGACCTCCGACACAAGCCCGATCGGGCCACGCAATCTATAGAACTGCGCCGCCGTTGACGCCAATGACTTGGCCGGTGACGTAACCGGCTGAGTCTGAGCACAAGAACTCACACAGCGCTGCGACGTCTTCGCCCGTTCCGAGTCGTCCTGCCGGGATGGCTTTGGTCAAGACCTCCGCGGGCGGCAGTTTTTTGGCAAGCTGCTGCTCGCGCAGCATTGGCGAGTCGATGACGAACGGCGGGATGGAATTGATGGTGATTCCCCGTGATGCGTACTCCCGGGCAACCGTTTTGGTGAGTGCGATGACGCCGCCCTTTGTGGCCGCGTAGTGGCCTTGGCCGACCGCACCCTGCTGCCCAGCGGCGGACGAGATGGTCACGATCCGACCCCATTTCGCCGCCGCCATGTCGGAAAGCGCTGCTTGTAAGCAAAGAAATGTGCCTGTCAGATTTACGGCCAGATAGCGGTTCCATTCCTCGAACGTGATCTTGTCGAACCGGGTGAAGCCGGCGATGGCGGCACTGGTGACGAGGATCTGGGCGGGGCCGAAAGTATCTCGCACCGTCTCAAAGGCTCGCGTGACGTCGTCCGGATCGGAAACGTCGGCCTGCACGCCGACGGCGCTGCCACCATCAGCTTGTAGCTCGCTGGCCACCTTGTCCGCGGCCTCGCCATTGAGGTCAAGGACGGCGACCCGTCGACCGTTCCGACCGAGGTGGGTCGCGATCGCCTGCCCAATGCCGGATCCGCCCCCGGTGACCACCGCTACCCGATTCGCCACACTCACGGAGCCCTCCTGCTATACATTCGTATTGCAACCTCACTGTACGACTGTATAGCATATTTGGTGGCGGCGGTCACACGTTTATGCGTGAACCCCGATATCACACGGGCGACCGATGCTCAGGCACCGGTAGGCTCCTCGCCGGCTAGAGTGGTGCGGTGCAGCAGCCGCACTGATGTCGGCTCGAAATGGGTTGCTCGGTGCAGCATTCCGGTGTTGTCCCAGATGACCAGGTCGCCCTTGCGCCACTTCTGACGAAGCGTGAACCGAGGTTGGGTCGACCAGGCCAAGAGTCTGTCGAGCATTGCGCGACTTTCGGAGGTCGACCAACCTACGATCTCCTCTGCAGTTGCTCCCAGCAGCATTGACTTGCGGCCATTTCGCCTTGTCCATATCAGTGGATGGATCCGGGCAGGCACCCGTTCCCAAGATTTGCGTTCGGATTCGGTAGCGGTTGGATTGGCCAGCGATTGGGCATGCGCGAAGGTATGGACGACCCGAAGCCCCTCGAGTTCCTGACGCTCATCGTTGCCGAGTGCATCGAATGCCGCGTAGGTGCTGGCGAACTCGGTGTCGCCACCCGCAGGATCGACCTCGCGTGCGCTGAGTAGCGTCGCCTTCTGCGGGAGGACGTCCGTCGCGCCGTCGAAGTGCCAGTGAAAGTTCCCCTGCCGGTACGATGCAAGCAGCGCGTTGGTCTTCGTGGGATCCATTGTGATGGTCTGTATCTCGGGATGGGTGTGCTCGCCGGTCGGTTGAATAACCAGAGTGCCGAGAAGGCGACTGAAAGCCAGCAATTCGTCGTCGCTGATGTGGAGTTCGCGATAGACGACCACGCCATGCCGCTCCAGCGCAGTGCGGGTCTGCTCGGCTGCGTCGCGGGTCAAAAGCTCCGAAGGACGACAACCGGTGATCCCCACGCCCACAGCTTCGGTAATTGGGTGAGCAGTGCCGATACCATGGCGCCTCCGATTTGATGACTTTGGTGATCTGTACAAAGACGACTATACATCCGTACAGCACCCGCTCGTCAAATTGTTGACCCGCAACGTATACAGGTGGGCTATGTCTCCAGCGGCTCCACATCGTCGAGGAAGCGTTCGACTAGCGCGAGTGTCTCCGCGTGCCCTGTCAGCGTTCCCAGTGCCTCCTCGAGAAACACCATTCTCGGGATCCAGGCCAGGAGGAAGAGCGCCGCGGCCGCAGGAACTCCGCGGTGATCCCGACCATCAGCTTCCCACCGAGCCATCACCGCGGCGAGGAGCGCCTGTCGAACCCGCTCTCCCCCTTCGCCGAGAACGGTTCGTACCTCCGGGCGATGATTGGCGAGGGCGAGGAACTCCATCAGCAAGGTTGAGCCTCGGCGATCGTTAGCGTAGGCCCACACCGCCCGTAACGGATGATCGGACCGGGTGGCGGCGACGAGTTCAGCGACGATCCTATCGGTGGACTGCCGAAGGACTGCTGTGAATAACTCGTCGACCGATGGAAAGTAGTACTGCACCAAGCCGGCGGCGACATCTGCTGCGGCTGCCACACTGCGAAAGGTGACGGCTGCGTACCCCTCGTCCAGCATGAGGCGCTCCGTGGCCTTCAGGATCGCCTGCAGCTTCTGCGTGCGGCGGGCGCCGGCTCGACCGGGGGAGGCCGTCACAGCTCACCGACGCGGCCGCGATGGCCTCCGCCTGCGGCGCGTGGATCGGCTCTCAATGGAGTCCAGAAGCTTTTCGATCGCCTTGGCCACTTCGTCGTGCGCGCCATCGACTCCGACACCCTCCTCGAGATTCAGGAACTTCGGGATGCCCGTCACCAGCAGTGCCACTGCCCCCAGTGACAGCCCACCATCGAGGTGCGCCCCTTTGCCGTACTTGCGCGCGAGCGCCTCGACTTCGATCGCCCGCACTTGGTTCGTGACATCGGCAATGGCGGACTGAATCGACTTACGGTGGTTGCCAAGCGCCAAGAACTCGGTCATGAGGGCACCGCTTGCTTCGTCCCAACTGTAGTCCCACAGGGCATGCAGCGGATCGTCAGAGCGGGCTTCAAGCGCCTTGGCCAATACTGCGAGGTTGCGTTCGGAATAACGCTGGATAGCGCCGAGGAATATCTCGTCGAGGGATGGGAAGTAGTACTGCACGAGGCTTGGCGTTACCCCCGCCTTGGCGGCTAGCGCCCGATAGCTCACGCTGGCGTAACCCTCCTCCAGCATCAGTTTCTCGACGCAATCGAGAAGCGCATCGCGCGTCTTGGATGTTTCCGCGCCGACGCGACGGGGTGCTGCTGCCACGTTCGCCTCACTTCCAGTTGAAACCATTTTCGCACTCGCCAACCGCTGTACACTCGTATAGTCTCACGTTTGTGCTTAGCGGCCCTGCTTTCCGGTCGCGTCGCCACCGACGACCAGGAGACGAATGACTGCGGATACCGACCTCAGCCTTCTGCGACGTGACGTGCAGTACTTACTTGATCGCACCGCGATTTACGACTGCATCGCGCGCCACGCGCGGGGTTGTGATCGCCACGACGCGGACCTCATCAGCGCGGCCTACCACGAAGACGGAATGGACGAGCACGGATTTGCCGTCAACTCAGGACCCGAATATGGAAAATGGGCCAACAAGACCCACGCCGAGACCTCGACCGTACATACACACAACATCACCACGCACTCATGCGAGATCGACGGCGACACTGCGCACGCCGAGAGCTACGTTATCGTCGTCCTCATCGGTACCGATGGCGGCAGCGCACAGTTCATCACGGGCCGATACTTGGATCGGCTAGAACGCCGAGACGGCCAGTGGCGCATAGCTGTTCGCAGGTCGACGGTAGAAGGAATGTTTTTGGCCGATGCGCGCGTACTACAGTCGAAATTCTTCAAGGAGAAGGGTTACCTCGTTGGTACCCGCGATCGCCAGGACTTGTCATACGAAAGGCCGCTGACAATCGAGAGCCCGACACCGGCCCGCTGGTAGATGGCGGACGGAGCCGAAGGGAACGAAGCGACGGGCATTGTAAGCGCGACTGCGGACCGCCGCTGAGCGCAAGGCTTCGGCAACGTACAAAGTTCGAATCGTTCGTCCAGCGACCAACCGCCGCGGGGCTCAGCCGAACATTCCGCGATAGCCGAAGGCAGGATGGCGGTCCGAGATATGCGGGTTATCGGTATCAAAGAGCTTCTGGCGCAACGTTCCCTGGCGGTATTCGCGTTGCATGATGCCCTTGTCCTGTAGGACGGGGACGACATGCTCGAAGAACTCGTCGTAAGTCTCCGGAAGCAACGCGTTCATGATCTGAACTCCATCGACACCGGCGCTCTGCAGCTTGAGCAATCGCTCGGCGATCCGCTCCGGTGTTCCGGCCAGCGTCTGCATACGTGGGAGCACGGTAAGGAAGTCGCGCACATTAGGCTTGCTTCCCTCCCGCCAACCACTGATCAGAGCACCAAACGCACCCCTGATGCCGGGGATATCGTCCACCAAGTCTTCAAGCAGCGTCTCCGGGTCATATAACCCCAGGTCCAGACCACTCAGACTAGAGAAGTACGCGGTCTGCGCCTCGGTACTGCGGTACTCTTCCAGTTCAGTCGATTTGCGTTGAGCCTCTTCATCGGTCGAACCGACTATGACCATCAAGCCGAGCAGAAACTTGATGTCTGAGTCGCGCCGGCCGCGCTCGCGCGCCTTGGACCGAACGGTGCCCACCTGCGCGGCAATGGCTTCCGGCGTGGAGGCGGAAAGGAACATCAGTTCGGAATGGCTGCTGGCGAAATCCAGACCCGCGGGCGAGCCACCCGCCTGTGCGAGGACAGGGGTGCGCTGCGGGGAAGGCTCCATCAAATTGAATCCCTCGACGCGATAACGCTTGCCGACGTGCATGATGTCGTGGACTTTTCGCGGATCCGCGTAAACGCCGTTACTCGAGTCGTTCTTAATCGCGTCGACGTCCCATGAGCCCTCCCACAGTTTGTACATCACATCGACGTATTCATCAGCCCAGGCATATCGCTCCTCGTGGGAGAGGTTGCCCGGCAAGCCGAGATTGCGAAAAGCCCTCTCATTAGCCGATGTGACGATGTTCCAGCCGATACGGCCATTACTGAGGTGGTCAAGTGTGGACACCATGCGTGCGAAGACGAACGGATGATGTTGAATCACTGAGCTTGTGTACAGAAAGCCGATATCTTTGGTCTCGCGGGCCAAGGCGGATAACAACATGCTGCAATCCCCGATGGGTACATTCATCGCCTGCTCGAATATCACGTCACGCGAACCGTTGAACTCGCCTTGCACTCCGAGCACGTCGGTAAAGAAGAACGCATCAATCTTGGCTTGCTCTGCCTTCTTGGCCAGGTCGGTCCACAGGTCCAGAGTGTTGTACTCGCGGTTGCGAGCTCGTGGATGACGCCAGATGCCATGGAAGTTGTGTCCGATTGCGTCCATCACAAGCGGGGTGAAGATCATGCGCTTCGCCTCGGGTCCGCTCATGCCGCCTTTTCCGAGTTCTGTTGTTGTCTTTGGATAACCACTTGGTCATCAGCACGAAGCGCGGGCTGTCGAACCCCGGCACGGGCACTTACCCAGTCGTTGACGGTCATGCGCGCGTTCAGATGCCAGCCGGACCGGGTGCACCGTGCATATACAGCGTTTGACCCGAACAGAAACTCGATGCGTCGGACGCGAAGAACAGCACCCCATATCCGATTTCATCTGGCTCGCCCAGGCGCCCCAACCCATTTGTCATGGCGATCGCCTCGGGGTCGAGGCCATAGCGGGCCGCGTCGTCCGTCAACGTCGCTGCACGTACGGCTCCCACGGCAATCGCATTGACGCGAATACCCTTGCGGGCCCACGCGCCTGCCATCGACCCAGTTAAGTTGTTGACGGCCGCCTTGGCCGCACCGTACGGGGCGGCATGCGGCATGCCTAGCAGGCTCGCTCCAGAGGAGATGTTCACGATGGCGCCCTTGCCTTGCTTGATCATCGGCGTGGCCGCTGCGCGGGAGAGATACCAGACGGAACCGAAGTTGAGGGCGAGCGTGCGTTCGAAGTCGTCGTCGGGCCATTTCAATATGGACTTGGTCTCCGCGCCGCCCGCGCAGTTCACCAGGATGTCAATCCGGCCAAACTCCTGCAGCGTTGCGTCGATTAGCCCCTGACATGCTTCGGCAGTTGTGACGTCGGTGGACACCGCGAATGCCCGTCGGCCTAGGGCCTGTGCTTCCTTGGCGGTCGATTCGAGCGGATCGGGACGACGACCGGCGAGCACGACGTCGGCTCCATGTTCGGCGAGTACCAGTGCTGAGCCTCGTCCGATTCCCGTGCCACCGCCCGTGATCACCGCAACCCGGCCTTCGAGGGAAAACCGATCGCTCACCTGACTATTCCTCCGTCCACGTCGACTATACGATCGTACAGCAGATGCTATATGGTCGTACAGTAACGCATGAGGAGGGACGTTGAGCGAGCACGTTTATTACGACCCGTGGAATGTCGAGATCGATCTCGATCCGTACCCGGTCTACCGACGATTACGGGACGAAGCTCCGCTCTACTACAACGAGCACCATGACTTCTGGGGGGTGAGCCGTTACGCCGATGTCGATGCGGCCCTTAAGGATACGAATAGGCTCAGCTCGGCCAAGGGCGACATCCTCGAGGTGGTCAAGACCGATCCGGTAATGCCGCCTGGAGTTTTCATCAACGAGGACCCTCCTTTGCACACCATCCACCGTGCGTTGGTATCGCGGGCCTTCATGCCGAAGAAGATGCGGGCACTCGAAGATAAGGTGCGCGCGTTCTGTAAGACCTGCCTCGATTCGCTGAGCGATAAGCAGAGCTTCGACTTCGTCATCGATCTGGGGCGCGAACTGCCGATGCGCACGATAGGCATGCTCGCCGGCATCCCCGACTCAGAACAACCATCGGTGCGCGCCGAGGCACATCGGGTCCTGCGGAATGAGCCGGGTAAACCGCTGCCAGTGGACAAAGACCACTACTTCGATGGCGATATGTTCACTGACTACGTCGCGTGGCGCGAGAAGAATCCATCCGACGATCTGATTACAGAGTTACTCAACGTCGAGTTCGAGGACGAGTCTGGGAAGACCCGCCGGCTGACCAAGCAGGAACTGTTGATATTCCTCGCGGTCGTCGCAGGCGCTGGCGTGGAAACCACGGGTCGTTTGTTCGGGTGGATGGGCAAGGTGTTGGCCGAGCACCCCGATCAGCGCAAGGAACTCGTCGATGATCACTCCCTGATCCCTGTCGCGATCGAAGAACTCCTGCGCTTCGAGCCGCCTGGTCCACATGTCGCCCGGTACGTCGCAACCGACGATGTGTCGTTCCAAGACCAGACGGTACCGGCCGGCAGCGCACTGCTGATGATGCTGGCCTCCGCCAATCGCGACGAGCGCCAGTTCGATGATCCCGATCGCTTTGATATCCACCGAAAGCCCGGCGCGCACCTGACCTTCGGCCGCGGAGCCCACTTCTGCGTCGGTGCTCCTCTGGCCCGACTGGAGGGTCGGGTAGCACTGGAAGAAGTACTCAAGCGATTTCCAGAGTGGCAGATCGACCTCACGAATGCCCGTCGGTCGCGCACGTCCACTGTCCGCGGGTGGGACTCCATGCCGGCCATCGTCGGCTGATATTCGACCGGCCCCGCAACCCAAGCGGCCACCCGTGCTCTGCGGTGCTGCGACGTAGCGGGATACTCAAGCCATCCGCGGACCCCAGACGCTTCCCTGCGCCTTCGCCGGACAGATAGCAACCGGCCCGGTCTAATAGTTTGTCGAGGTCGGCCGTCCGACGTTTCAGCCGTCGATGCCGAAAATGAGGCCGGCTCGGCCGCCGACACCACGATTGCCGGTGACCCCGCCGAGCCCACCGGCGCCGCCGACACCACCATCGCCAAGCAGGAGGGTGGCGCCGCCGCTGCCCCCATTTCCGCCGACGCTCGCCGGGCTCAACCAGGGCTGGCTGCTGTGGCCGCCCGATCCGCCGGCCCCGCCGGATCCGCCGTTTCCGTAAAGCACCCCGCCAGCCCCGCCGGTACCGCCTTGACCGCCGGTACCGCCGCCCAGAGCAGGCCAGCCGCCGTCGCCTTCCGCGGTGAACCCACCGAACCCGCCGGCTCCACCGGCCCCGCCGGCTCCGCCGTCACCCATGGCCATCGCGAAGCCGCCATGGCCGCCGTTACCGCCGAGCCCGCCGGCTGAGCCAACGCCGCCGAGCCCACCGACTCCGCCGTCACCGCCAATCCCGCCGAAGCCGCATAGCACTGCGGCGACACCGCCGTTACCCCCAGTTCCGCCGGTCCCAGCGATGCCGCCAAAGTCGGCGGCCCCACCGGCCCCTCCGATACCGCCGGCCCCGCCGCTGCCGATCAACCTAGCGCCACCACCGTCACCGCCGAGCCCACCGATACCGCCGTTAGACCCTTGAAGGCCGATCCCGCCGGCCCCGCCGGCGCCGCCGATCCCACCGGCGCCCTCGCTGTAGATCCACCCGCTGGCACCGCCGGCCCCGCCGGCCCCACCGGCCCCGCCGCCCGGGTCTCCGGCACAGCTCCAGCCATCTCCGCCAGTGCCACCGGCACCGCCGGCCCCACCCTCGCCGATCAGCCCGGCATTACCGCCGAGACCACCGGTACCGCCAGCCCCACCGGGCATGCCCTGACAGGACGAACCGGTCCCCCCGGCCCCGCCGGTCCCCCCGGCCCCGCCAGCGCCATAAATCCACCCGCCGTGACCGCCGGCGCCGCCGGCCCCACCGCTCTCTGCGGCTAAGTGCCCGCAGGCGTTCGTTCCGATTCCGCCGTTGCCGCCGATCCCGCCGATCCCGCCGCTGCCCCACAGTCCGGCGGCGCCCCCGGTACCACCGGCGCCGGCCGGACCGCCGAGGTTCGGGCTAGTCGCACCTGGCCCGACGACCAGGCTGTTACCGCCTGCTCCGCCTGCGCCCCCGGTGCCGAACACCCACCCGCCGTGACCACCGTTGCCACCGGCCCCACTCAAATAGCCCGCCCCGCCTGCGCCGCCGTCGCCGATCAGCCCGGCAGCGCCACCGTTGCCGCCAACTGCCGTGGTGGTGGCGTTCGTGGCGTTGTAGCTATAGCCGGTGCCCCCGTTGCCCCACAACAATCCCCCGCCTTGCCCGTTGGGGTTCGATGCGGTGCCGTTGGTGCCGTTGCCGATCAGGGGACGCCCGACCAGAAATTCGGTGGGCGCATTGACGACACCGAGCACGTCCTGCTGCACGGTCTGGAAGCCCTGCTGGGCGGTCTGCAATAGCGCGGCGCCGCTCGCGTCCGCGCCAGCGTACGAGCCCCCAGCACTCGTCAACAGCTGAACAAACTGCTGATGAAATGCCGCCGCGTCAGCGCTGAGCGCCTGAAAGGTCTGCGCATGGCTGGAAAACAGCGCGGCCACCGCGCTCGACACCTCATCGGCACCGGCGGCCAGCACCCCGGCCGTGGGGGCCTCCGCCGCGGTGTTGGCCTCGCTGAGCGCGGATCCGATGCCCGCCAATTCCCCAGCCGCCGCCATCAGCCTGTCTGGGTCCGCCATTAGATACGACATGGCATCTCCCTCCAAAGTCACTCTTCATCGCAACCGCGATGCATCCAGATCCTTCAAATACATACGTATGATATGAAATATATACCATGGAAAACTATAGGTCTTTCCAGAATGGAAAATCATGCCTAGGGGTCGCATAACCCCCCGGCGAACAGACCGCTAATCAAGCACAGACACGGGCCGCCATTGGGCAGGGTCGGCTCGCCCCGCGCCGTGGCTGGTCAGACGGCTCGGGTCACGTCGAATCCGGGCGTCGTGGTCCCCGCAGCGACACCCCAGTGCCCGTCGCCGGCGTCGCATGCGACGAAGGTGACGAACCCACGAGGCCTAGGTCGGGCGAGACGTCTCCACCCACAACCACATCAGTAGTCAAACACCATTCCACGCCGGTGCGCCGTCAGTCGCGGATGGCAATCCCGCCGCACTGTGTCTATTGTTTGCTTTCGCGAAAAAAGAAAACTGGCCAGAGCTTATGGCCCTGACCAGCGTCTTTCCAGTGGAGCTGCCGGGAATCGAACCCG
>Ga0182012_10001745_pt1 | contig 23774 bp, 20 predicted proteins | sample 612S2SmetaG_FD_120486 | JGI IMG/M metagenome (GOLD analysis project Ga0182012, IMG submission 120486) | Permafrost microbial communities from Stordalen Mire, Sweden - 612S2S metaG | ecosystem: Environmental > Terrestrial > Soil > Wetlands > Permafrost | place: Sweden: Stordalen | collected... | reverse complement strand
GCCGTCGGCGGCGCCCGCTCAGGGCCTCGAATACGCCGACCTAATGGTCGACGGCGAATGCGTGGGCAATGTCGAGGTCGGGTGGGAGGTCGACCCCTACGCGATCCCGCTGTTCCAGACAGCAAGCCGGACCGGAGCGCGGGTGGTTTTGCGCCATGTCGCCGGCACCGAGGACATGACTGCCAGCGTTGGCGCTACGCATCCTCCCGGCACACCGCTGCTGAAAGTGGTTCGCGAGCTGCGGGCGGATCGCGGACCGGTGTTGCTGATCACCGCGCTGCACCGGGACTTTGCGTCGACCGATACCCTAGCCGCCCTTGCAATCGCTGATGTCGGTGTGGCCCTGGATGATCCACGCGCCGCAACACCCTGGACCGCAGACATCATTACCGGCACCGACCTGGCTGATGCCGTGCGGATTCTGTCGGCGATTCCGGTAGCCCGGTCGGCCAGCGAATCGGCCGTGCACCTTGCCCAGGGCGGCACCACGCTGGCCGGGTTGCTGCTGGTCACCGGCGAGGAGGGCACCACCACCAGTCCGGCGAGTTTCCGTCGCTGGCTCAATCCGGTCAATGCCGCCGCCGCCACGGCTTTGGTGTCGGGAACCTTCTCGGCCAGCCGGGTGCTGCGACTGCCGGACCCCACGCCGCAGCCGCTGACCGCCTGGCATGCGCTGGACCCGGAGATCGTTTACTCGCGGTTGGCCGGCGGTGCACGACCGCTGGCTGTCGAGTCAGGTAGGTCGTCGTGGCGGAGCCGTCTGGACGACCTGGCTTACACACCGGTGTTGGAGCCGCTGCGCGGGCCGGCACGCAACGCCGCACGGCTCGCGATTGCGACGCGAGCCGAACTCGCCGATCCGCTGACGCCGATCCTGGCGGTCGGAGCGGCCGCGTCGGCGATCGTCGGCAGTAACATCGACGCGCTTCTGGTTGCGGGCGTGATGACCGCAAACGCGATAATTGGTGGGGCGCAACGGTTACGGGCTGAAGCGGCGGCCGCCGAGCTGTTCGCCGAGCAGGACCAGCTGGTGCGCCGTGTTGTGGTCCCCGCCGTGGCGAGGACGCGACGCCGGCTGGACGCCGCCCAACACGCCACCCGCACCGCTACGGTGTCGGCGAAGTCGCTGCGGCCTGGCGACGTCATCGATCTGGCCGCGCCGGAAGTGGTTCCGGCCGACGCTCGACTGTTGGTGGCCGAGGACCTCGAGGTCGACGAGTCCTTGCTCACCGGTGAGTCGATGCCGGTAGACAAGCAGGTGGAGCCCGTCGCCGTCAACGACGCCGATCGAGCCAGCATGCTGTTCGAGGGCAGCACAATCGTCGCCGGCCATGCCCGTGCGATCGTGGTGGCCACCGGGGTCGGCACCGCCGCTCAGCGCGCGATCTCGGCGGTCGCCAACGTCGAGACGGCGGCCGGTGTGCAGGCCCGGCTGCACGAGCTGACCAGCAAGGTCCTTCCACTGACCCTGGCCGGTGGTGCCGCGGTGTCCGGTTTGGCGTTGCTGCGCCGCGCCACGCTGCGCCAAGCCGTCGCCGACGGCGTCGCAATCGCGGTAGCCGCGGTTCCAGAGGGCCTGCCGTTGGTGGCCACGATGTCTCAACTTTCCGCCGCCCAGCGTCTGACCGAACGCGGAGCATTAGTCCGCGCCCCGCGCACCATCGAGGCGCTGGGCCGGGTCGACACCGTATGTTTCGACAAGACTGGAACTCTCACCGAGAACCGGTTGCGTGTCGTGTGTGCCGTAACGGGTGCGGCCACCCCAGGAGCACCCTTCCCGGACAAGGCCGATCCAGAGTCCGCCGCCGTGCTTCGGGCAGCCGGGTGGGCGTCCTCGCAACCCCAGGACGGCCAAGGACATGCGCACGCCACCGACGAAGCGATCCTGACTGCGGCGAGTTCGCTCGACAACCCCGGCGATTCGGAGTGGACGGTGCTCGCGGAGGTGCCGTTCGAATCGAGTCGCGGCTTCGCCGCCGCGATAGGCACGCTGGGCTCAGACTCATCAGCACCGATCCTGATGCTCAAAGGAGCTCCCGAGGTGGTGCTGCCGCGCTGCCGGTTTGCCGATCCCGAAGCCGAACTTGAACACGCAGAGTCGTTGGTACACGGCCTTGCCGAGCAAGGTTTGCGGGTGCTCGCAGTGGCGCGGCGCAGCTGGGTTCACGACACCGACGATGATGACGACACTGACGCGGACGCTGTGGACGACGCGGCGCAAGAATTGGAATTGCTCGGCTATATCGGTTTGGCCGACACCGCGAGGGCGTCATCGCGCCCGCTGATCGAAGCGTTGGTGGACGCCGAACGCAACGTCGTCCTGATCACCGGCGACCACCCCGTCACGGCGCGGGCGATCGCCCGCCAGTTGGGCCTGCCCATGGATGCGCGAGTCGTGACCGGTGCCGAACTCAGCGGCCTCGACGAGGACGCTAGCGCCAAACTCGTTGCCGATGTTCAGGTTTTCGCTCGGGTCAGCCCGGAACAGAAGGTGCAGATTGTGGCAGCGCTGCAGCGCTGCGGACGAGTGACCGCGATGGTCGGCGACGGCGCCAACGATGCCGCCGCGATCCGGATGGCCGACGTGGGCATCGGGGTGAGCGGTCGCGGTTCGTCGGCCGCACGGGGTGCCGCCGACATCGTGCTGACCGACGACGATCTGGGCGTGCTATTGGACGCTCTGGTCGAGGGTCGCAGCATGTGGGCCGGCGTTCGGGATGCAGTCACGATCCTGGTCGGCGGCAATGTGGGCGAAGTGCTGTTCACGATCATCGGGACTGCGTTCGGTTCGGGCCGGGCACCGGTGGGAACCCGTCAACTGCTGTTGGTGAACCTGCTCACCGATATGTTCCCCGCGCTTGCGGTCGCGGTCACTTCGCAATATGTCGAACCCGACGAGTCCGAGTACGAAACCGAGGAAGAGGCGGAAGAGGCGCGGCGCGAAGATCGACGCAGGGTATTGACAGGACCGACGCCCTCGCTGGACGGTCCGCTGATGCGTCAGATCGTCACCCGCGGCGCCGTCACCGCGGCTGGTGCGACGGCAGCCTGGGCCATCGGGCGCTCGACTCCGGGCACCGAACGCCGAACGTCGACAATGGGTTTGACCGCCTTGGTGTCGACACAGCTGGCGCAAACCCTGCTGACGCGACGGCACAGCCCGCTCGTCGTGGCGACCGCGCTCGGCAGCGCGGGCGTGCTGGTTGGCATCGTTCAGACCCCGGTTATCAGCCAGTTCTTCGGATGCACACCGCTGGGGCCGGTCGCCTGGACCGGTGTGTTGGGGTCCACGGCGGGGGCGACCGCGATCTCCGCACTGGCACCCAACTGGTTGGCCAAGACGGTGGGCGCCGTCACACCCCAGGAAGCGATTGAGCTTCCGCTCGACAAGCTCCTGGCCAAGCGCAGCAGTCCGCCGCCTTCCTAAGCCTTCCTAAGTGGCCGGTGAGTGCGCTATTTGTTGCTGGGCCCGGCTATTTGTTGCTGTTGACCGGCACGAGGTCTTCAGTCAGGGCCTCGTCAGCCAGGTCTTCGAGCTCTTTGCCCTTCGTCTCCGGCCCTAGCAGGTAGCCGACCAGCGTCAACGCCCAGAGGCCGGCAAGCGCCAGATATGGCGTCTCTAGGCCGTAATTCGTTATACCCCAGCCGATAACGGTCGGAGCCGCGATGGAGACGACGCGCCCGCCGCCAACTGCGATGCCGAAACCGGTACCGCGCAACACGGTTGGGAAAAGCTCGGAGATATAGGTGTCGCCGACGCCCCAAAGCCAGCCGAGGGTGGCGATCGCGATCGCGCCGAAGACCAGATATCTATCCAACGAATGAGAGGTGGCGGCCAGAACTGTTGACGTGAACTCGATGATCGCGGCAATGATCGCCGAGGGGCGCCGCCCTATCCAGTCCGCGAGCGCGGTCCCGATGTAGACGAAGACGAATTGCAGCAGGAAAAACACAAGCGCGTAGCGGATCGCGTCGATCGAGGATGCGTGAAACCTCTTCACGATGTAGGTCGTCAAAAATACCGTTACACCCCAGTAGCCGACTGCGTTGGCCGTGTAGATGAGCCAGCCGACGATGAGGCGTCGCCGCACGCCGGGCAGTCGCCAAAGCTGGGGCTTCATGACCCCGCTCGCCACTTTCGTCTGTACGTCGGTGTAGCGGTGCGACTCTTTGATACCTCGCCGGACAAGGAACAAAATGATCGCCGGAAGAATCGCCACGATGAACGCCGATTGCCACCCGAAGTGCGGCACCAGGGCCAGCGCGACGGCTGCGGCGAGGACGTAACCCAGCGAGAAGAGGGAGAAGATCACGCCGCCGACGCCGATGGCGCGGGTCTTAGTAGGCCAAACTTCAGCAGTGTATGGCGCGCCGACCGCGAGTTCTCCGGCGCCACCCACACCAGTGAGGAAGCGCAGTCCCGTGAAGGCTGCGATGTTCGTCGTGAGCCCGGCCAGCGCAGTCGTTATGCCGTAGAGCAGGATCGACGCCCCGAGCGTCGCTTTTCGCCCCCACCTGTCAGCGGCGAATCCGAACCCGATGGTGCCGATCGTGTAACCAAGCAGGAAAATCGAGCCTATGTACCCGGCCTCGGCGTCGGTGATGTGCAACGTCTTCTTGATGTCCGGCAGCACTAGGCCGTAGATGTTCACGGCGTAAGAATCGAAGCCATAGCCCAGTCCGGCCGTCACCGCAACGAACAGGGCCTGTTTGAAAGTCGCGGGTACTGCTCGGGTCACCTGGGTCGGGATGCTTCCCACGTTCGGTGTCATTCGGGAACGGTATGCGACTCGACGATCCCTACAGAAGGATCACAATCCGCCTGATCAGAACCGCACTCTTCCGACGTCGGGGTGTTCGCCGAGCGCGTTCTCGAGCGCGCGGGGATAGACGTTCTCGCCGCCCGAGACGATCATGTCGTCCTCGTGGCCAACGCTATACAGTCGGCGGAACACCTTCGACGCCTCAGTTGCGGACCCGGCGCCGGAAGGTGAGTTTGTCGAATTCGCGGCCGTATTCGTCGACCGCCACCACGTCCATCTCGCTGACGAAGAATCCCGGCCGCACGTCGACGCGCACGAAGGCGTAGTTGCGGAACCGCACCCGCGACCAGCCGACCGCCTCGGGTTTTTTGCCGCCGTCGGCGGTCCAAACGTAACTGTTGGGCACGAAGGTGTCCGGAAGCGCATTCCCGCGATAGCTTTCCCGTTCGCCGGGCTGGAACTCGTACCGTGGCCGCCCTGCGGATCCGACGGTGTAGTAGACGATGCCGTCGGTTTCGGGATAGACGACCGCGTTGTCGGCGGCGATCGTCGTGGGCTTGCCCGCGCGGATCGGGTCGGAGCGTTCGAAGACGTGATTGTGGCCTTGCAGCACCACGTCGACCTGGTGACGATCGAACAGATCGGACCAGGCCGCGCGCACGCCGCCGTCACTGGCGTGTTGCTTGGTGGTCGAGTAGGCACAGTGGTGGAAAAAACACACGATGAAGTCGATGTCGGGGTTGGCGCGGTGGGCGGCCAATGTCTTTTCCAACCAACTGTTTTGGGCTCCTCCCGAGTAGCCCGTGTTCGCAGTGATCTCGTAACTGACGTCGTTGGCGTCCAGGGACAGCACGACGACGTTGCCGTAGACGAACGAGTACACCGACGGGCACGGCGCGGGCCCGTTGCCCGGGAAGTCCAGCCGCGCCAGATGCCCGCCATAGCCGTGGGTGGGGTAGGCGGCTTCCATGTCGTGGTTGCCGGTGGCGAACATCCACGGGGTGGTCGACGCGCTGGCTTCGATGGATCCGAGGTAGACGTCCCAGACGAACGGGTTGAACTTGTCGAGACCGGTGGGGGGCTGGGCGGCCGAGGGATCAAACGTCGCAGGCTTGCCCACGCCGGACGGGTCGGCATAAGCGATGTCCCCGGCGAGGACGTGAAAGTCGCTGCGGGACGCGATGATTTGGCTGAGCACGTTGGCGGTGTGTGGCAACGCCGGTTCGTTGTCGGGTTTGTAGTAATTGTCGTCGTAGACGCCGGGCGCCAATCCGGGCGGCAGCACCGGGGTGTCGTCGGTGCCCTGGTCGCCCATCATCGTGAACCGGAACGGGGCCAACGTCGCTCGCGTATTCGGCATCGCGGTCGCCGCGGAGCGGACATCACTGGTGTAACCGTCCGCGGTGCGCCACTGGTAGAACAGCGGCGTGCGGCCGGGCAGACCGTCCACCGGGGCGTGCGCATAGAACTGCTCGGCGGCCAGCACCCCACCTCTGCTGTCGGGGATTTGGGTCACCAGGTTGCGGATCTCGGCCTGCACCGTGCCGCCAAGCGCCGGTGTCGGACCGTGATCGAGATAGACCTTGACGCCGCCCGGGTTGCGCGACAGCTGCGCGGCCAGCCGTAGCTGGCTGGTGGCGTCGCTGCCGTAGCCGACCCGGCGATTGGCCAGGCTCAGTGGCGCATCCTGCGCGTACGCGCGCGGACCGAACGGTGAACCACCGAGCGCCGCCACCGCCGCCGCGGCCGCCGACCCATGCAGGAAGGCGCGCCTCGACACGCGATGGCGGCGCAGGTAAGCCTGGTGCCATTCGTAGCGCTCGGCCATCGTCATGCCGACGGCAGTCTGCGGCCTGATGCCGGTATCGGGGATGTCCGCGTCGGCGGGCGTTCGGTTGGAGGTCACGAGCAATGGTGACCTATGCTCGCTCGTCGCCGATGAAGCCCTTGTTACGCATCAGGACATCCGCCAGGAACCCGTCGTGCGGAATCTCGGGCGCCGAATAGTACGTCGGATGGCTGCCCGAGTAGACGTTGGTGACCGTCGGTTCGGCGAGCAGGTCGTCGATCAGCTCGTCGTCGCCCGTGATCGCCGTGACGACCAGCGAATTCCGCAGCGCCTCCAGACCTGCGTCACGAGACCACGGCGACACCCACACGCACGGAAAGGGCAGCTCAATGTTGAGCGGGTCCGTGAGCTTGCCGGAGCCGGGCGCCACCAACACGTGCACGGCGGGCCGCAGCGCGGCATAGCCGTCACCCAGCGCCGCCACCACCTGATCGGCGCCCAGCAGCGGGGTCGTCCCCGCGGCTTTGACCGCCAGGTAGTCCGCCAGAGCCCGTGCCTTGTCGACCGGCTGGGTGGGCAGGATCGCGCGCTCATCCTCGCTCGGCAGCGGCTCGATCGCCGCCAGCCGCTCGGCGATCGCCTCCGCCAGCGGCACCGGATCACCCTCGTAGAGCACCGCCGTTGTGTTGACACATGCCATGCCGCCCAGGTTGGCGATCGAGTCCACAATGAGGTCGATGTGGTCACGCCAATCGCGATCGTCGGCGATCAGGATCTTCGTGCGCCCCGGTCCGTTCACCATCACCGACGGATCGCCGGCGTACTTGTCCACGACGTCCTGGCCGCCGTACACCATCGCGAGGTCGGCCGAGCGGATGATCTCGTCGGCCCCGCCATGGTCGGTCGGCAGATACACGGCATCCTCGGGGCGAAATCCACTGCGGAGCAACGCATTCACCAGCCGGTGCGCGGTCAGCGGCTCGCGACGTGACGGGCGCACCGCCACCCGATAGCCCAGCGCGAGCGCCTGTGGCCAAAGGCCGTGCACGCCTGGGCCGTTCCCGGCGGCGTGCACCGCGAACACCTCGCCGCGACGGGCCCACACTGCGCCGCCATTGCGGATGCGTTGCTCCCGCCAATCGAGGGCCGCACCCACCGGGCGAGCGGGCCGCACCGCATCGAATGCCGTTGCGACGGAGTCCGCGACGCCGCGGGCACCGGCACGGGTGACCGCAATCGGCAGCCCCGAAATTCTGCTGGCCAGCTCGACATAAGCGTCGAAGTCCAGGCCGCCGATGACCGCTGTCGCGAAGTCGTCGGCGGCGTTGTCCAGAGCCGCTTCACGGGCCGGCGCCGGCAGTGGCTTGGTTTTGCGTTGCACGGCTATGGTCCTCGACACATAAAGCGATGGCACCAAGCTCAACTCGGCAACCGGTACACCGGCGGTACTCATAATCAGTTCGCGGTTGCGGGTTCGGTACTCTCCCTGCGGTCCGAGCGCGTCGATGCACACCAGATCGGTGGCGCCACCTACCTGTTCGCGCGCCACGCTCAATACACGCCCTCGATGACGGCCTCGCCCTCGAAGGTGGCCACCGGGCGCACCGCGCTGACCGAATCGCTGAGTTTCCCTGCGGGTCCGGGCATCCGGATCGCCATGTCGCGTTCGAGATTGTTCGGTATGAACATGCCCTTGCTGATGTGGTTCATCACCACCTGGCCAAGCTGGCCGTACGGCACCTGCGCACCGGTTTCGGGGTCAACCACCCAAAACACGACATACGGGGTCCGCGGATCGAAGACGAACGACCCGCCGTCGGTGGTTCGGGTGACCGCCTGTGAAAGAACCATGGTGCTGCCGAAGGCCATCGTGATCGTCGTGTTCGGGAAGATGTCGCCCAGCAGGTCGAGCGTGTCCGCATCCACATGCGCCCCACTGAGCAACAGGTAACGGATCTTGTCGTTGACCAGGTCCACCACGCGGTCGTTGCGGGCGAGCGCTTCGAGCAGCGGCGGGGTGGCGTGCAGATTAGCGATATCCTGCGTCTCCAAAATGAACACGGCTTGGTCGACAACATGATCGACGTACGCCGCCACTTCCGCGGCGGCGTTGCGCGCCGCGATCTTCTTGACCCAGCGGGGATCGATGTCGATCGCGTGAAACACCGAACCAAGTCGCTCAGAGACCCGGCGCGAGAAGTAGCCCACGCCGTGCGGGCCGCTCGGCATCAGGCACACGAATCCCCGGCCCGACACGAAGCCGCCCGTGGCGAAGTCTTCCGTCTGCCACTGAATAACTTGCGCTACCCAATCCGGCATTTGCGCGGTGCGCTTCGGAGCACCGGTGGTGCCGCCGGATTCGAATATCTGGGGCACCGGAGGTGGCGAGCCATATCCACGCGGTATCAGATCCTCGACCGGCACATCCCGCAGTTCGTTGACCAGGTTGGGAAACACACGCAGATCCGCGAAGGTCTTGATATCGGTCAGCGGGTTGAAGTCCAGCGTCTTGGCGGTGCGCAACCAGAACGCGGAGCCGGTGTCCTCGCCGAAGTGCCAGGCAATCGCCGCTCGAAGATAGGCCTCCGGATCATCGACTGGCGCCGATCTCGGGACGTCCAACAACGAAAAGTCGATATCGGGCATACCACCGATCCTGTCGCATGCCGGACCGCTCCGCCACGCTGCTCGGGGCCGCTAGGCATACAGAATCTGAACGTTGTCCAACCATGCGGCGAACGTGAAGCTGGCGGCACGCTCGCGGACTGACCAGGCTAGGTTTCGACACATGGCCCTACCTAACCCATCACCCACCAGTACCGCCGTCGTGACCGGGGCATCGTCGGGCATCGGCGCCGACATCGCCCGCGAACTGGCCGACCGCGGGCACGGCGTCACGCTGGCCGCGCGCCGTGAGGATCCGCTGCGTGACCTGGCCGGAGAACTCGCGGGCCGCGTCCGTGTCGAGGTGATCTCCTGCGATGTCGCGGATTCCGCGGCGCGCGCCGCCCTATTCGACGAGGTCGACCGGCGCGGGCTGACGGTCGACATCCTGGTGAACAATGCCGGCATCGGCACCATCGGGTCGGTGACGAAATCCGCTGTCGCCGACGAGATCGCCCAGGTGCGGGTCAACGCCGAGGCCGTTATCGATTTGACCACCCGTGCGATCCAGCAGATGGTGCCGCGCGGACGCGGCGCGATCCTCAACGTCGGATCCACCGCCGGTTACCACCCGTTCCCCGGGCAGGCCGGCTACGCCGCCACCAAGGCGTTCGTGAAGAGCTACACCGAGGGAGTGCGCGCAGAACTCGCCGGCACGGGCGTCACGGTCGCGCTCCTGGTCCCGGGTCCGGTGCGCACCGAATTCCTGCGGAACGCCGGCATGGACGAGCGTGCCTTCGCCGACGCGTTTCCGAAGTTCCTGTGGATGGCCTCACGCGACGTGGCGCGAACCGGGGTCGACGCGCTCGACGGCGACCGCGGGACGGTGATCGCCGGGCTGCCCAACCAGATCAGCGCCCGCCTGTTTCAGTTCATGCCGCGACGGCTGTTGCTGCCTCTGCTGACCAAGCAGCACCCGGGCCTGCGCCGGGACAGGTCAGCGAGCTGAGCCGGGCCAAGGCCGCATCCAGCCCTCAACCGGCAGCGCGAGGGCATTGCACAGCGTACAGATCGTGCGATACCAGCCGACGGCCGTGAGCAACTCGATTCGTTGTTCGTCATCAAGGAAGCGCCCAAGTGCTATCCAAGTTGACTCCGACCACGACCCGGTTCGCTCCAGCTCGTCGACGGCCTCGACCAGCGTCCGTTCGGACGGGCTCCACCGAGGATCGGCGGGGGCATCTTTGCCGCCGGTGACCAGCGCTTCGCACTCGTCGTCGCTGACGCCCGCGATCGGGCCCCAGAAGGCGGCCTGCCCACCCCATTCGTACTCGCAGCCCACGAGCGCGCAGATGCGCAGGATCGCAATCGTCCTGGACCGGGGCGGCAAAAGCGCCGAGACGTAAAGGGATTCACCGAGCTTGCGCAGCCGCATAGCCAGCGCCGGATGGCGCTGCAGGCAACGCACCAGAAGTAGCGGCTCGTACGTGCGGTCCGGGTGGCCCCAGCCGTTGATGTTCGCGGCATCTTCCTCGCTCCACGGCGGAGCGAGCGGCGCGACGCGGGTCACATTGAGACCGTACCGCGGCTTCATGAGGCGTGGTTGTGAAGCCTGCGAGGGTCGACACCCGCGCCGCGCCATGCCTCGGCCGCCCAAGGTGTGTAGACGACCCCAAGCGGCAGCCGGTTGAAAACCGAATTCAGCGCGCGCATCACGGCGGCGAACCGCTGGAATCGCCTCTCCTTCTTGGTGTCCCACGCCAGCCCGCACACAGTGCGCATCTGCGTCGGCATGGTTCCAACAAGGACCAGGCGGGTGTAGGCGTTCAACGGTGCGGACAGGATCTTCCAGACCGGCTTGGGAATCCGGCGCGGGCCAGGTATCCCCTTGCGGATGTAGCCGGTGCCGTACAACACGGTCTTGTGCGGCACGAACCGCTCACACATGTCGTCCCAGTAGGCCTGGAACTCGTCATAGGTCTGCGGCTGGCTGCGCGCACTGACCCCATAGAGGCTGTACCAGACCTTGCCCTCGTTGAAGATCTTCTCCTTTTCCGCATGTGACAACCTGCGAATGAACATGTCAGTGTTGTAGATGACCTGGTCGACGAACGTGGCGTGCGCCCAGTAGAACAACTCCGGGTTCAGCGCGTGATACTTCGAGCCATCACTGATCGTTCCTTTGATCGGCTTGTGGAAATCCCGCACCGTGCGGCCCCACATGTGCGGATCGCCGGAATACACGGTCTTCATCAGTGGCGGTCCAGTTCGCCTGGCCCGACCCAACGTGTCGCTGAATATCACGGAGTGATCGAGAACGCCCTGGCCGAGTTGTTCGATGCAGTTTTCCACGCCCGCGACGCGCTGGAACCCGAAGAATTGAGTGCGGTTATCCCCGTAGAACTTCCAAATCAGCGAATCAGGGCCCAGCCGCGGCGCGGCGTCGGCCACGTCGTCCTCGACTGGCTCGTCGACCAGCACCGGCACCGCTTCGCGAACCCCGGCATCGAAGCGGAAACCGGGGCTTGTCCCCGCCGATAGATCATCGTGGACCGTCATGTGTCACCTAAAAATCATGCGTCGCTACCAAGATAAGCCCTAGCGCCGCTAGTCCGGCTGCTAATCCCGCTTGAAAGCCGGGTGGCTGCGTACCAGAATCGGCAACAGCCGCTCGGGTGGTGCGACCCGGAAAAGGGCTGCAGCAACCCGGTTGACACGACCAGGCACGACGACGGCCTTGCCGGCCGCCAGCCCATCGATTCCGTCCTGCGCGACCTTGTCCGCAGGAACCCACATCACCTGCGGCAGAGCGGATTCAGCTTCCTCTTTGCTGAACCCGGCCGCCTCGCCAAATCCGGTGTCCACCGGCCCCGGGCACAGTGCGGTCGCACTGACCCCGGTGCCACGCAGTTCACCGCGCAGGCTGTGGGTGTAGGACAGCACGAACGCCTTGGCCGCGCCGTAGGCCGCCTGGCCCGGCAACGGACCGAACGCGGCCACCGACGCCACGTTCAGCACCGCACCCCGATGACGCTCGACCATCCCCGGCAGCAATCTGCTGCACAGATCTACCACCGCGGCGACATCGACTTCGACGAGGTTGAGTTCCTGTTCTGGAACAGATTTCGCGACGCTGCCGAGCGTGGAAAGGCCGGCGTTGTTGATCAGGATGTCTGGCACCAGGCCGAGTTCGGCGATCCGGTCCGGCAGCCCCGCCCGGGCGGCCCGGTCGGACAGGTCGGTGGGCAGCGGGTGGGCTTGCGGGCCCAACCGTCCGGCGAGCTCCTGCAGTCGGTCGGCGCTGCGTGCCACCAAGACGACCTGGTAGCCGCGGCGGGTCAGTATTTGCGCGAATTCGACGCCGATTCCTGACGAGGCGCCGGTGACGATGGCGGCGCGGTCGTTTCCTGGTGGTGGGAAAGCCATGAAACGACCGTACCCGCTAGCCTCCGGAAGCCTGTGCCAGCAGAGCCAGGCGGTCCATCGACTCTCGCAGCATTTCGGGCGTCGTCGAGCGAGCCTTAGCCAACCGGACGTTGTCGGTCAGCGCCGTCCAGTCATAGGTATGCGTCACGTTGGTGAGCGTGGAGTTGATCGGCTCGAGCTTCCAGCGCCACAGGTGGCCGGGCGGCTGCTTTCCAGGTTCTGCAGGACACCAGGCGATCTGGCTGCCCTCGATGAATTCCACGACGTGGTTTTCCCGGACCACTCCCCCGGTCAGCGTCGTTTTGAACACGTCACCGACCTGGCGGACGCGCTGTCCCGGGGCAGCCGAGGCAAGGTTGTTGTTGCCGTCCCAGCTCGGCTGGAGGGACGGGTCGGCGATCAGGTCGAAGATCCTCTCGGCGCTGGCGGACATTGCGCGAGTGGCGCTGATGATGCGTTCATGGGAATCGGGTTCCATGTGGTAATCCAAACACGTCGAGTGTGTGCGGGACCGACCACCGCCGATCCCGCACTCGCCCCGTTCGGACTACCAGGTAGCCGCCTCAACTCACTCGCAGCGCCTCGGCCGGCCCGGACAGCGCCGCTTTGACCTGGCGGGTCAGGTCGTCGGCCAGGACCTCCGCGCTGCCCTGCTCGACGCCGTCGATGATGTGCCGTGCCACGTCGCGCGGGTCGTTCTTGGGCACGTCGAACTCGGTGGTCATGTCGGTGTCGGTGTAGCCCAAGTGCGCCGCCGTGACCAGCGTGCCCTGCTTCTCCAGCTCGATGCGCAGCGAGTTGGTCAGCGACCAGATAGCCGCCTTGGAGTCTCCGTAGCCACCGAAGCCACCCAGCCAAGCCAAGACGGAACTGATGTCCACCAGGGCTCCGCCTCCGTTGTCGGCCAGCACCGGCGCGAAGGCCTTGGCCACCCGAAGCGCACCGAAGTAGTTGGTCTCGAAGACCGCCTTGACTTCCTCGATGTCACTCTCGAGCAGCTGGGGCGCACCCAGGATGCCGGCATTGTTGATCACTATGTCCGCATCCGCTGCCGTAATGGCCAGCGCTGCAACCGACTCGGGCTTGGTGACGTCGAGCTCGACGCTCACAACCCGGGGATCCGCGCTTGGCTTCGGCGACCGCGCCGTCGCGTAAACCTTGGCGGCACCCCGCTGCAGGAACTCTTCCACGATGGACTTGCCGAGGCCACGCTGCCCGCCGGTTACCACGACCGTCGACCCCTTGATGTTAACCATGATCCATGCTCCTTGACTTAGGTGAAATAGCTTTGACTCTGTCACCGTAATTGACGATCGCGACATAGTCAAGTAGCATTTGGATATGTCTGAATGGTCTGCATCACACCGCTACCAACTCGGGCCGGCGCCCGGCGGCCTCGGTCTGGTTCAGGACTTCCTGAACACGGTCGGCATCCAGGAATACGGCCCGGACTTGCTGACCGACTCCGCATTCGCGCAGGCCTGGGCCACCGACGCAGTGGGGACCTGGTCACGGTTACGCGGCGTCGACGCAGAGCCGCCGGCACTGACCGACGCCGACCTGCCGAAACTTCGCCTCCTGCGTGACACCGTGGCGCAGATGCTCGCCGGCCAACAACCGGACGGGAGAGGATTCGCCGGGGTTTGCGCATCCTTCGCATTGTCGGGTGCGGGCGAGGTGCAGCTGGTACCAGCGGGAGCCGGCTGGCGCTGGCTGGCTTCGGCGTTGTGGGGTGAGATCTTGCTGAGCCAGCAGGCAGGAACCTGGCGGCGGCTCAAGCAGTGCCACCGCCATGGCTGCGACTCGACGTTCTACGACCGTTCGAAGAACAACAGCGGGGTCTGGCACAACGTGAAGACGTGCGGCAACGCCGAGAATTTGCGAGCTTCCCGGGCTCGCCGACGCGAGCGGGAACGGACGGCCAGTCCTCCGGATTAATCGCCTTGCCAGTGCAGCCGGATCAGCAGCGCTCGACGCCCTTGCGCATGAGCCGTGGGCCGGAGGTCAAGACACGCGACCTGCTATTCAGCACGGCTTGCAGCGCGTCGCGGGCGCGTGCCTTGATCGGAGCGACTAGGTCGAAGTTGGCGTCTAGGCCGAAGTAGGCAGAGTCTTGGCGTGTCGGCACAGCATTAGCCCTTCGTCAGTGCGGCCAGTCGGCCGTCCTTTGAATTTCACCGCGCCTGCTTTACGAATCCGCCGCGCTGCGGTAAACGGCTCGGAAAGCCGTTTTCAAGGAAAAGGAGATTGTGGCGTAGAGCACAGGCCGGATGGCGTTGTGTGGAAACCCCGCACAACCTTGTGGTGGGGGTTCGCTCGAGACCCTGACACTACCACGGGTGGGCGGACTATTAGGTTTCCTATATGTCTGACCATGTGTGATCACGTTCAGGTCGTCGTAGCTGCTCGTTCGATGTCCAGCAGCTGGTCGCCGCGACGTTCTTCGTCGTAGGCCTTGCGACCACCGCGGAGACCGAACAGCCGTTTCGAGATCACTAGGTAGATCACCGCGGCGACGTTGATGGTGAATGTCACGACGCGCGTCATCGTGATGCCTTTGGCCAGATCATGGATCTCCAAAGGCATAAAGACCGACGTGGCCACCACCGCGAAGTACTCGCCCCAACGTTTCAGTAACCACAGGCCGACACCTTCGACGACTTCCAGCACCGCGTAGGCGCACAGCACCAATGCCAGAAGTACCAACGTGGAGGGTTTCGCGGCCAACGCCTTTTCCAGCTCATGCACCGCCGTCATCTGGTCGACCTTGAACCCGGCGGCGCGGAAGATCGGCAGGTCGCGGTCGAGAGTGGCCTGGATGGAGCCGCGCGCGCCGCGGAACTTCCACACCGCATACGCCGCCAGCCCGATCACCACGGCCCGGAACAGCCGTTCGATCGCCAGCGCGCGAATAATTATCGCCTGGCGTAAAGCCTTGCCACGCATAATCATCGGCGCGTCTTCGGCTTGGCCGCGTCCGTGCGGCTCGCCTAACGCGAAGTCGCCGCATCGCAGGCAGCGCCACACATCACCCAACCCGGTGGAGCCACTGAGCCGGGCGGCAAGAGCCTCCTCGTCGGGCGCATACGTGGCGTGTCCTGCGAGCGCGCAGGTGACCAACTCCCACCGGTTGATGCGGGAGTCTTTGGGATCACTGTGAGCTTTGCGCATGGCCGATCATTCAATCAGAACGGCGGCTTGCCGCGTGGACGTTGGGCGGTGGAACTCGCCACGCCCACGCCGTAGTTGTCTGCCACGACTTTTCAGCCGACCGGCGCTACCGAACGCTGCTGGGATGCTGTGATTGCCGCCGTTTCCTCATTGAGCTGTTTCCCGATCACCCGGATCTGACGCGCGCTCAGCGGGCACAGCGGATGCACGGCCACCATCAGCGCGGCGTGTCCACGTTGATCGAAAATCGGCGCGGCGATGGTGACGACAGGCTGTTTCCGGCGACCGGGGTTGTCGTCGGAAAGGAAGCCGATGGTGGTGAACTCGACGAGTAACTGATCCACGATGTGTCGAACCGGGGTCGGCATCTGGTCACTATCCAGCGTGCCGACCACCTGGACGGCCTGCGCAAGGGCAGGCGTAGTCCAGTCGACATCGAATCCGCGTTCGCGTGTATGTCGCAGGACCTGTTCCAGGCGCAGCGTGCGATCCGCGTTGCTGCCCGCGCCACGGCGGATCCACGCGCGTTGCTCCTCTTGGGTGTCCCAGGCGGCCAACGCGACGCCGAACGGTGGCGCATACGGGATGCGATCACCCGGTATCCCCGCAGGCTGGGTGGCGGGGTCGCCCTCGAACGCGGTGACCACCAGCGAATCACCGAATCGCTCCACCACGGAGCCGGCATACCCGACCTCGCGGGAGAGCCGCAGCGCTGCCGAACGAGCCGCGTGCGCAAGCGGTCGAGCGGTGTCGGTTCGCGCCGCCACCACGGCCAGCGCGGGGCCAAGAGTAAAGGTCTTCGCGACAGGGTCGCGGCTGGCCCACCCACGGTCACACAGCGTCTTCAGGATTGCATGTGCGGTGGCCTGCGTGACGTCGAGTTCGCGCACGATGTCGGAGAACCGCAGCCGTGCATTCCCGGTCCGCGCGAGCAGCTCGACAACGTCGAGCACCCGTGCGGTCGGCGCTGACGTCGATCCGCGAATGGCTTGACTCCCTTACCACGAGGTTTCTACAGTCATACCGAACATTCGAAATTTAACATCGATTATTCGACAAATATAGGGCTGTGACGCAGTGCGCGCTGTCGCTTTGAGGGAAGGCCGGTTACGGGTCGGTGAGATGCCGGACCCACAACCCGGACCTGGTGAGCTGCTGCTCCGGACGCTGAGCACCGCGATCTGTGCCTCGGACGTGCACTTCATGGACTACCCCCAGCTCGGCATCGATGATCCGACCGGTCGCTCGCTGTATGACGCGGACCGAGACATCGTGCTCGGCCATGAGTTCGTCGGCGAGGTCATTGGGCACGGGCCAGGTTGCTCGGACCAGTTCGCCGTCGGTGCGCGGGTGACCGCGATGCCAGTACGCCTGGTCGATGGCGGGGCCGGCGGCCTGCGGATCATCGGCCAGCACCCCGAGGCGCAGGGCAGTTTTGCTGAACTGCTGGTGGTTTCGGAAGTGGCGGCCAAACCGGTCCCGGGTGACGTGTCCAGTGACGCGGCCGCGCTGACCGATGCGTTCGCGGTCGGCGAGTTCTACGTGAGATCGGCACACCTCCAAGAGGGTGAGGTCGCGATCGTCATCGGTGCCGGAGCAATCGGCCTTTCGGCCGTCGCCGCCTTGGTCAGCCGGGGCATTGAACCGGTCATCGTGACGGACTACAAGCTTGACCGCCGCGAGCTGGCCCGCGACTGCTTCGGCGCGCACGTCGTGGTCGATCCCGCCGAGAAGGCCCCCTTCGACGCGTTCAACGAGGTTCGCGCGGACCGCGGTTTGCCCGGCCCCGCTGTCGTGTTCGAGTGCGTCGGCGCCGCCGGACTGATCCAGAACATCGTCGAATCCGCCGAGATGGGTACCCGGATCTACTGTGCGGGTGGCTGGTACACCGGCGACACGCTGGACATCACCACCGCTACTCGGCAAGGCGTCACAATCCAATTCGGCGGCGGCCCGCACCCGCAGGACTGGTTCGGAACGCTGGACGCAATCGCATCCGGGCGGCTGGACCCGTTACCCAGTGTGGGCAAGATTGTCACCCTCGACGAAGTGCCAGCAGCGCTCGACATGGCCCGCCGCTCCGACGGGCCACCACGCATCGTGGTCCATCCGAACGGAGACGGTATTGACCGAACGCAATGACCGTCAGGAGATCTCTGATCTCCTGGTGCGATACGCCACCGGGATCGACAGTCGCGACTGGCCGCTGTTTCGCACGGTGTTCACCGACGACTGTCACCTCGATTACGGCGAGATCGGCGTATGGAACGGAGTCGACGAGGTCACGAACTTCATGGACCAGACACACGCCATGGCGGGGCACACCATGCACCGCTTGACCAATCAGGCCATCGCGGTCGGCGGCGACAAAGCGTCGGCCCGCACCTACGTCGACGCTGTGATCATGTTCGGTGGCAACCAGGCCGGCGTCAACGCGCTCGGTTTCTACGACGACGAGATCGTCCGGACCCCGGACGGCTGGCGCATCGCGCGGCGCCGGTTCACTCAGGTGCGGGTAACTACATTCGGCCAACCGTGAACGGAGCAGGGGTATTCGGATGACATTCGCGACGAAGTATGGACCGTGGGCGCTGGTGGCCGGCGCCTCGGATGGGGTTGGTGCCGCGTTCGCCAAGGGACTCGCCGAGCGTGGTGTCAATGTTGTGCTGCTGGCGCGTAGGCAGGCGGCGCTCGATCAGGTCGCGGCACAGATCAAATCGGAGACATCCGCCCAAACCCGCACTCTTGCTGTAGATCTCGCGCAGCCGGGCGCGGGATCGACAATTGCCGCGGCCACGGGCGACTTGGAGATCGGATTCCTCGTGTATTGCGCGGGCGCCGACCCGAACTACGAGCCCTTCCTTGCTAACCCGATCGACGCCGCCGAAGCGATGGTGCAACGCAATTGCATGGTGCCGATGCAACTGTGCCACCACTTCGCTCCGGCAATGGTCCAACGAGGCAGTGGCGGGATTGTCATCCTCGGGTCTGGCGCCGGATTAGCCGGCGGACCGAACATGGTTGCCTACGGCGCATCCAAGGCGTTCGACATGGTCTTCGCCGAAGCTCTGTGGGCCGAACTGCACGACAAGGGCGTCGACGTGTTGGGCCTCATCCTGGGCAAGACCAATACCCCAGCACTGCGGCAGCTCGAACACAGCCGCGGCCAGATCGGCTCGCCGGACGACGTGCCGGTAGGTGCCGCGTCTGTGGACGACGTCATCGCCGAGGCGTTCGAGAACCTGACCAACGGCCCGACCTGGATGGCGGGCGACGCCATCCGCGGCGCCGCGCAAATGCTTGCGTCACTCACCCGCAAGCAGGCCGTCGAACTGTTTACAGCGGCCGCAGCCGCCGCGATGGGCCCAGGTAAGTAGCCGCGCGGATGCCCAGCCGGCGGTGCTGACATGCGAACACCACCGCATTCTCAAGAATAGCTTTGCCATATTCTGAAATCAGTGCACCCGAACTTTTCGGATTGCATGACCTGGCCAGCAAATACAGGCCTCTATCCGCCGATTGCTTGGCATCTCCATACGTTGCTGGCGTGATGTCGGGCGGGTAGTTTGGTCAACAGTTGGCCGCCGCCGCGAGCCGAAACCGCCACCAATTAATCGGCACCCGTTGCTGAGTTGAAGGATGACGATGCTCGCCACAGAAGGGCCCGCCGGCCCGCGCGCGACGGCGTCGCGCTCACGGCGACGCACGCTGACTCGGTCGGCGTTGATCACCACGGTATTCATCGCCCCGGCAGTGGCGCTCCGGATCGTCGGTCCGTATCTGGACCCGGTTGCCGCCCTGCTGGTCTATGGGGCCGCGGTGGTCTCGGCCAGCTTCCTGCTGGCGTGGGCCGCTGAAACCGCCCAGATCGACGTTTCCGGTGGGCTCGCCATCGCCGTCCTTGCTCTGGTCGCGGTGCTGCCCGAGTACGCCGTCGACCTGTACTACGCCTATGTGTCAGGACAGAATCCGGATTACACCCAGTACGCCGCCGCCAACATGACCGGATCCAACCGGCTCCTGATGGGGCTGGGCTGGCCCGTCGTGGTGTTGGTCGGCGTGCTGGTGGCCCGTAAGGCCGGCGCGACCAAGTCCACCGGTGTGCTGCTGGAACCCGCCAATCGTGTCGAACTCGGGTTCCTGCTGATCGCCGGCGTGGTCGCGTTCGTCATACCGGCGACCGGCCAGATCCACCTGGCTCTTGGGGTGGCGTTGCTGGCCTGGTTTGCCTTTTACCTCTACAAGGTCAGCCACGGCGACGTGGAAGAGCCGGACCTGATCGGCACCGCCGCCGCACTCGGACAGTTACCCGACCGCAGCCGGCGCATCGCCGTCGTCGGCATGCTGCTGGTGTCCGGCGCGGTTATTCTGCTCTGCGCCAAACCCTTCGCCGACAATCTGGTGAGCACCGGGACTGAACTGGGCATCGACCGGTTCCTGCTGGTGCAGTGGCTTGCGCCGCTGGCCTCCGAAGCCCCCGAATTCATCATCGCGACGATCTTCGCCGCCCGCGGCAAGGGCACGGCCGCCATCGCGACGTTGATCTCGTCCAAGGTCAATCAGTGGACGCTGTTGATCGGATCGTTGCCGATCGCCCATCTGGCGGGTGGCGGCGGATTTTCGCTGGCACTCGACTCCCGCCAGGTCGAGGAAGTCCTGCTTACCGCCACCCAAACCCTGATGGGCGTCGCGCTGATCCTGGCGCTGCGCTTCTCCCGAGCGAGCGCCTGGGCGCTACTGGTGCTGTTCGTCGTCCAATTCCCGCTCTCCTCGACTCAAGGCCGGCTGGTGCTCTGCGGCGTCTACGCGTTGGTGGCCATCGCCGGGTTGATCGTCAACCGCCGCCACCTCGCCGCCACCCTACGGGCGCCGTTCGTCGGAACGGCGATCCGGCACGGCGGTCACCCGCACCAAGAACCGGAGAACCCCACACTCCCGAGGTAGCACCCGCCGCGTATACGGTCCAAGTATGAATCGAGTATCGGTGATCACAGGCGGCGCCGGCGGCATGGGTCTAGCCACAGCCAAGATCGTCGGCCGAGACCACACCTTGGTCCTTTGCGACGTCAGGCAGGACCGGCTGACCGCCGCGGCCGCAATCCTGCAAGACCTCGGGATCACTCCCACGGCCGTCAACTGTGACGTCACCGACCGGCGTGCGGTCGATGCCCTACTCAAGACCGCAAGCGGCCTCGGCACGATCGCCTCGGTCATCCACACCGCGGGCGTAAGTCCCAGCATGGGCTCTGCCGAATACGTCATGCGGACCAATGCGGTTGGCTCCCTCAACGTCAACGAGGCGTTCCACGCGACAGCCGGCGAAGGTTCCGTGATCGTCAACGTGGCATCGATGGCGGCCCACCTGCTGCCCGCGGAAATCGTGCCGACAGGCCAATTCCCACTGGCACTTCACGACGAGGACGCCTTCATGGACGCCATGATGGCGGCTTGCAGCATCGCCCCCGAGGATATGCGATCGGGTATCGCTTACGCCGTGAGCAAGAGCTTCGTGAAGTGGTACAGCGAGTCGCAGGCCGAGCGATTCAACGCGCGCGGGTTGCGCATCGTCTCGGTCTCTCCAGGGTCCATCGACACGGAGATGGGCAGGCTCGAGGAGCAGGCGGGCGCGGGCGCGATGGTCGCCGACGCCGCCGTTCCGCGGTGGGGCAAGCCGGAGGAAATGGCCGAGTTGTTGGCATTCTGTGCCAGCGACAAAGCGGCCTATCTCACCGGCACCGACATCCTCAATGACGGCGGAGTGGTCGCGTCGATGCGGGAGCGAACCAGGGCGGCCGCCGCTAACAGCTCACACTAGGTAGTACAGGTCCGTGTGCTCGGCGCGTTCGGGTTCCGAGTTGAACGGCTCTTTGCGTTTCAGCTCGGCAAGCTTGTTGTGCGCGTAACGCACCGCTTTGAGCGTCGCCGAGTATTCCTCGTCTTCTTCGGGGAAGACGTGCTCCGCGGGGAACCAACTTTCGAACCCGACGTTTTTCAGAAGGCCGAGCGTATCGGGTCGTATCCCAGCGAGCAGGACGGTGACGCCGCGTTCGGTCTCTTCCCGCAGGAATTGCTCGATGTGCTCGATGCAGACGACGTCCGGGTGGCGCACCCGCTTGAGCCGCAACACCGCGAACTTGACGTTATCGTCCTCGATCCGTTGTCGCAGCGTCTCGAGATGGTGGTCCAATTCCGGTGCGGCGCCGAAGAATAGCTCGCCTTCCAGGTCGTATATGACGAGCGGTGGATCTGCGGGCTCGCCCGGAAGACGTTCGCGGACAACGCGTTCGGGGGTGACGATGAGTTCTCTGGATTTCAGCTTCGCCGCGCGCGGCACGAACAGCAGGATCGATAGGATCACCCCGAGCAGGACAGCCTTGTCCAGATCGATCGCGATTCCGGTGATCGCTGTGACGATCACCAAGCCCGCGTCATACCGGGAGGCTTTGAGCGTATAGATCAGCCGCTTGAAATCGACCAGCCTGGCGGCCGTCACCAGCAGAAGCCCAGCCAAGGCCGGCTGCGGTACGTACCGCAGCAACGGCGCAAACAACAGCAGGGCCGCGGCAACCGTTGTGGCCGAGACGATCCCGGAAAATCGGGTTAGTGCACCGGCCTGGAAGTTGATCGCCGATCGCGACAAAGAGCCCGAGCCGGGCAAGCTCTGGAAGAAGCCGCCGGCGAGATTGGCCAGGCCTTCGGCCATGATCTGCCGGTTGTAGTCGATCTTCTGCTGAGTCTGGTGGGCGATGGCTTTGGCGATTGACAACGCCTCGATGATGCCGACGAAGGCGATGGCCAACGCCCCCGTGGACAGATTCGGCAGCCAGTCGGTCTGGATCTCAGGGATATGCGGGCTGGGCAGGCTCCGCGGGACTTTTGCGGCCACCGACACCGCGGTACGGCCGTTGGCTCCCGGAATCGACCATCCCGCGAAATAGGCGATCAGGGCGGTGATGACCAGCACGGTAAGCATATCGATCTGCGGCCACCGGTAGCGTTGCACCAGCTTGCGCAGGACGACCGCCAGTACTACTGCCGAAGCACTCAGTATCAGGGCACGGTAGTTGACGTGATCGCCGTGGAACAGGGTGAGCCACACGCGACGCAAGACCTGCATGTGGCCATTGCCCTTGTCGCGTACCCCAAGCGCGTTGCCCAACTGCCCCAACGCGAGCAAGAGCGACGCGGCCGCCATGAAGCCGATGATTACCGACTCGGAAATGTAGCGCGTCAGGTTGCCCAGCTTGAACAAGCTGATGATGATTTGGAACACGCCAACCAGCACGGCCAGCAGGAACAGCCCCTCGAAGAGTTCCTTGGTGTTCTCCGAGTCGAGGAAGGCAAGGGCCGAGAAGACCAACAGCGAGATCGCGCTCGTCGGGCCGTTGATCAGGTGCGACGACGAACCGAAGATCGATGCGACGATCGTCACGACGATTGCCGAGTAAACGCCGAACCTGGGATCCACGCCGGCGATCAGCGCATACGCCATGGCTTGCGGGAACGAAATGGCCGCGACGGTGAGGCCGGCAATCACATCGTGCCGGCCCTTCACCAGGTTGTAATTCAGAGCAAGGGCCACAGGTGTTCAGTCCTTCGCTATGTTCCCGACGCCGCGCCGCGCGGCGACGCCGAGAGGGTGTCCAGGATTCCGTTGGTGCCGAAGAACTGCTCGCGCGCGTCGCTCCAGTCCTTGGCAATGGCACTGATCGGGAAAAGCGTGAGCGGGGGCAACCGGTCATTGTGTTTCGCAAGGACTTCCGGCTTGAAGGGCCGGTAGCCGTATTGCGCTATCTGCTCCTGTCCGGCGTCGGTGAACAAGTAGTCGAGGTATGCCTTGGCGTAGGTCGCCGTCTTGGCATCAGTGACGTTCGCGTCGACCCAGGCCACAGCGGGCTCGGCGAGAATGCTCACCGGTGGGTACACCACCTCGAGTTCGTCCTTGTTGGCGGCGACCTCGCGCAGCGCCTCGTTCTCCCAAGCCAGCTGCACGTCGCCGGTCTTGGCCAGGGTGAAGCTGT
>Ga0182012_10001744_pt1 | contig 23780 bp, 23 predicted proteins | sample 612S2SmetaG_FD_120486 | JGI IMG/M metagenome (GOLD analysis project Ga0182012, IMG submission 120486) | Permafrost microbial communities from Stordalen Mire, Sweden - 612S2S metaG | ecosystem: Environmental > Terrestrial > Soil > Wetlands > Permafrost | place: Sweden: Stordalen | collected... | reverse complement strand
TGCTGTTCGTCGCCTTGGTCTGCCTCGCGCTGATCGAAGCCGCTCTCCAGGTTTTCAGTCCCACGATCATCGGCAACACCGAGCCCCTGATCGGCATTCTACGCATTCCCATCGCCCTCCTGCTGGTCCCCGTGTCGCTCGTAGCGGCCCGGAGCGGCTGGAGCCTGCCGCAGTGCAGCCCGGCCGTGCTGCCATGGGCGGCCGGAGCGCTCTGCCTGCTCACCGGCTGGCTCGCCGGGACGTTCTGGCCCAACTCGGGCGACGAGCATTCGTACACGTTCCTTGCCGACACGCTGCTGGCCGGCCGGTTGAGCAACCCGCCGCCGCCGGACCCGGAGCTGTTCAGGCTGTTCCGCGTCTTTACCGTGCAAGGCCATACCTTCAGCCAGTACCCGCCGGGCTGGCCGCTCGTCCTGGCGCCCTTCCGCGCCATCGGTCTCGGCTGGTTGGCCAACCCGCTGCTGACCGTCCTGCTCGGGCGCAGCCTGCTCGGCGCCATGCGCCGCCTGAGCATCGCGCCCCCGGTGCAGGTCGGCGCGCTGGTTCTGGTGCTGGCGTCGCCGTTCGTGCTGTTCAACGGTGGCTCGTTGTTCTCGCACACGTTGAGCGCGGCGCTGGCCGCCACGATCGTCTGGCAGCAGCTCGCGGACGAACAGCAACCCAGCGCCTGGCGCAAAGCGGTGATCGGTGCGCTGTTTGGCACCCTGCTGCTGACCCGTTACGAGGTATTCGGCATCCTGGGGGCGCTCTATGCCGCCGACCGGCTATGGCATCGCCGCGGCAAGGCGCTGCTCGATGGGTTACCGAGTCTGCTTGGCGCGTTGCCGTTCGTGGCGCTCTGCCTCGGCTACAACTGGGCGATCACCGGAGACGCGCTGCAGACACCGGCGGGCTTGACCAATCCGGACACGACATTCAGCGAGGCGACCGCCGACCTGTCCCTGATGGCCCTGCATGGGGCCATCCACATGGTCTACTGGGCCGGCTCGCTCGGGCTGTTCGGGGGGTTCACCTTGCTGGCGCTGCAGATACCTGCACTCGCCGCCAAGATCCGCAGCCGCTCGGTGCGGTTCTTTGACCTCGCGCTGCCGGCAACGATGGTATTTTTTCTCTACTTTCCGAACCTCGGCGGCCACCAATACGGTCCCCGCTACTGGTTCTTCGCCTGGCCACTGGCCGCATTGACGGTCGTTACGGGACTTGTCACGTCGGACGGCAGCTTTCGCCTTGGCCTCCGGACCTACGCCTTTCGCGGTCTGGTTGCGGCAAATCTGGTGTTTTGCGCCGTGTCCCTGCCTGGCCTGATCGTGACCACCCGGGCCTATATCGACGCCCGGCGCGCGGTGTTCGCCGGCGTGGTGCCGGTCAGGCCGGCGCTCGTGCTCGTTCCATCGCGCGAGCTGCAACTGTGGGGTGGGGTCACCGCTGATGCAGACAGCCGCGACTTCGCACGCAATGACGTCGATGTCCGTGGCCCGCTGCTGTACGGCCGGCTCGACGCACCGGATGCGCTCGCCCGCGCCTGCCGCTTGCCGGGGCGCGCCGTGCTGGTGTGGCATGGCCCGGGCGAATTCGACCGTATCGACTGCGCCGCCGCACGCCCGTAAGCTTGGCCCTGCAGGCCTGGCAATAACGTCGGCCGCGCCCCCGCCCCCCGCCGCCGATTGCGGAAACCGCCGGGGGCGTTCGACCGCACCAAGCCTTCCTGTCGCCATGACCGACGGCCGGGCCACGCCGACCCCAAGGCCGCCGTCAATCCAGCCTAGCGCCCCCGCCTCCGGCATCGTAAACCCCGCCCGCGTGCATGGAGGAGCCCTCCCTGGAAGCCGTCGATTGCGTCGTTGTCGGGGCGGGCGTGGTTGGCCTGGCGGTTGCGCGCGCGCTGGCGCTGATCGGGCGCGAGGTGCTCGTCCTGGAGCAAGCCGACGGCATCGGCACCGAGACCTCGTCGCGCAACAGCGAGGTGATCCACGCCGGCATCTACTACCCCGCCGGCAGCCTGATGGCCCGGACCTGCGTCGCCGGCCGCCGCGCCCTGTATCCCTACTGCATCGATCGGGGCGTGCCGTTCAGCAACTGCGGCAAGCTGATCGTCGCCACCGACCCCGATGAACACGCCCGCCTCGCCGACATCAGGCGCCGCGCCGCAGCCAATGGCGTCGAGGGCATGCGCCTGCTCACCCGCGCCGAGGCGGTGGCGCTGGAGCCCGCCCTGCACTGCGTCAGCGCCCTGCTCTCCCCCGCCACCGGGATCATCGACAGCCACGCCTTCATGCTGGCCCTGCTGGGCGACGCCGAGGCCGCCGGCTGCGTCCTGGTTTTGCGCAGCAAGGTGATGGGCGGCCGGGTGGCGCGTGGCGGCATCGAGGTCACGGTCGACGGCGCCGACCCGGTGACCCTGCACTGCCGGCTGTTGGTCAACGCCGCCGGGCTGCACGCCCCCGCGCTGGCGGCCCGCATCGCCGGCCTGCCTGCCGGGCACGTGCCAAAGGCATACTACGCCAAGGGCAGCTATTTTACCCTGGCGGGGCGCTCGCCGTTCTCGCGGCTGATCTACCCGGTGCCGGTGCCAGGCGGGCTCGGCACCCACCTGACCATCGACCTCGGCGGGCAGGCCCGGTTCGGCCCCGACGTGGAATGGGTGGACCGGATCGACTACACGGTGGACCCGGCGCGCGCGGACAAGTTCTACGCCGCGGTTCGGCGCTATTGGCCGGACCTGAAGGACGGCGCGCTGCAGCCCGGCTACGCCGGCATCCGCCCGAAGATCGTCCCGCAGGAGATCGGCGTACAGGATTTCCTGGTCCAAGGCCCGCCGACGCACGGCGTTCCCGGCCTGGTCAACCTGTTCGGCATCGAGAGCCCGGGGCTGACCGCCTCGCTCGCCCTCGCCGACCACGTGGTTGCGGCGGCGGCGACCGAGTGACAGTGTCGTTACCATTCTCGCGGGCACGTGAAGGCCGGTCGGGCGCAAATTCCCGCCACATTCCCGCCCACCCGCCGTGGCGCTATGGTCGCCCCGATTGAGAGTGCATCCCCCGCAAGGGAAGGGAGCTCGTTACGTGATCAAACCGTTACGCAAGGCCGTGTTGCCCGTCGCAGGCCTCGGCACCCGATTTCTGCCCGCCACCAAGGCCACCGCCAAGGAAATGCTCCCGGTGGTGGACAAGCCCTTGATTCAATACGCGGTCGAGGAGGCCCGGGCCGCCGGCATCGAACAGTTCTGCATGGTGACCGGCCGCGGCAAGACCGCCCTGGTCGAGCATTTCGACGTCGCCTACGAGCTGGAATCCACGCTGCGCGCACGCGGCAAGACCGAGGCGCTGGCCTCGCTTGCCGGCACCCAGACCGAGCCCGGCTCGATCGTGACCGTGCGCCAGCAGGAACCGCTCGGGCTCGGGCATGCGATCTGGTGCGCCCGTGCCTTCATCGGCGACGATCCGTTCGCCATCCTGCTGCCCGACGACCTCGTGCTGGCCGACGTGCCCTGCCTGCGCCAGCTCGCCGACGTCTACCGCGACACCGGCGGCAACGTGGTGGCGGTGACCGAGGTGCCCCACGAGCAGACCAACCGCTACGGCATCCTGAAGGTCGGCCGCGACGACGGCAGGCTGGTCGAGGTCACCGGCCTGGTGGAAAAGCCGGAGCCGGCGGATGCACCGTCCAACCTCTCGGTGATCGGCCGCTACGTGCTGATGCCGGAGGTGATCAAGCTGCTCTCACTGATGGAACGCGGCGCCGGCAACGAGGTGCAGCTTACCGACGCGATGGCGAAGCTGATCGGCGTCCAGCCGTTCCACGGGCTGCGCTACGAGGGACGGCGCTTCGACTGCGGCGACAAGGCGGGGTTCCTGGAGGCGCAAATCGCCTATGCTTTGAAACGACCCGACCTCGCGGACGCGGTGCGGGCATTCCTCAAGACCTACGTTTGACACCGGAGCGCGTGGCCGATGGCATTCATCCACCAGTTCAATCCCACCATCCTGCGGGAATACGACATCCGCGGGACGGTCGGAACGACGCTCTTCCCGGCGGATGCGTTCGCCATCGGCCGCTGCTTCGGCTCCATGGTCGCAAAGTCGCGTGCGGGGGCCGGCGCTGGCCTGGCAACCTCGGGTCCGGACGGCGACTCGCGCCCAACGGGAAGCCCGGCGGCCCCCCAGGGGAGTGCCCAGGGAGGCGCCCAGGGAAGCGCATCGGGAAGCCCAACCGGCACGCCGGCGAGCGCCCAGGTCGTGGTGGCCTATGATGGGCGGCTGTCCAGCCCGGAGCTGGAGGAGGCCCTGGTCGGCGGCTTGATGGCGAGCGGCGCGGCCGTGACCCGGATTGGCCGCGGGCCGACGCCGATGCTGTACTACGCCGCCATGACGCTCGGGGCCGACGGCGCGGTAATGGTAACGGGCAGCCACAACCCGCCCGACCAGAACGGCTTCAAGATGATGCTCGGCAAGAAGCCATTCTTCGGCACCGCCATCCGCGACCTGGGCGCGATCGCGGCGACGGGCGACGTGGTGCCCGAAACCGCCGGCTCAGAGAAGCGGCTGGACATCGCCGGCGACTATGTGGCCCGCCTGCTCGCCGACTGGGATGGTGGCGACCGCATGCTGAAAGTGGTCTGGGACAACGGCAACGGGGCCGCCGGCGATGTGCTCGCCAAGCTGACGGCCTCGCTGCCGGGCGAGCATATCGTGCTGAACGGCGCTATCGACGGACGCTTCCCGGCGCACCACCCCGACCCGACCCTGCCCAAGAACCTGGAGCAGCTCATCGCCGAGCTGCACGCGCACCGTGCCGATGTCGGCATCGCCTTCGACGGCGACGCCGACCGCATCGGCGTGATCGACGACAAGGGACAGATCCTGTTCGGCGACCAGATCATGGTGCTGCTGGCCCGCGACGTGCTGCAGACGCATCCGGGCGCGACCATCATCGCCGACGTGAAGGCGAGCCAGGTGCTGTTCGACGAAATCGCCGCTGCCGGCGGCAAGCCGCTGATGTGGAAGACCGGGCACAGCCTCATCAAGGCCAAGATGGCGGAGACCGGCGCGCCGCTGGCCGGTGAGATGTCGGGCCACATCTTCTTCGCCGACCACTGGTACGGCTTCGACGACGCGCTGTATGCCGGGGTGCGTGTGCTGGGCATACTCGCCCGTTCGGGCGGCAAGCTGTCCGATGTGCGCGACGCACTGCCGCAGGTGCTGAACACGCCGGAGTTGCGGTTCGATTGCGAGGACACGCGCAAGTTCGGGGTCATCCAGGAGGTCGCCGCCCGGCTGCGCGCCGAGGGCGCCAAGGTTTCGGAGATCGACGGCGTTCGCGTTCTGGCCGAGGACGGCTGGTGGCTGCTGCGCGCATCCAATACCCAGGCGGTGCTGGTGGCGCGTGTGGAAGCAACCACCGAGGCGGGGCTGGACCGGCTGAAGGCGGCGCTGGTGCGACAGCTTGAGGCGTCGGGCCTGCCCTCGCCCGACTTCTCCGGCAGCCACGCGGGACACTGACCCGCAGCGGGCCGGCGCGCCGGGCCTCAGCGCGGGGGCACCAACAGCAGCGGCGGCGGGTAGACGGGCGGCGGCGGGCGCTGCGCCACGACCGAGTGTCCGAACGCCGTGCCCATGCGCTCGCGGACGGCCGGCAGGCTGAACGTGCCGACTTCGTTGGCAGGCTTGGTCGCCGGCCAGGGCGTGTCGCGGGACGACAGGCGTTGCCCTGGAACCAAGTTCCGCAATTCGCCGTTCAGGCAATCGTAGTAGGCGTCCGTGCCGATCCGGACGTCGACGCAGGTCCGCGCTCGTGCCTGATCCTCGGCACGAGCGCCCGATCCGGCAACCAGCAGCAGACCGACAGCGCACAGGCGGGTGGCGGACCAGTCGGGGCGTCGTCCCCTCGTCGTTGGTTTCGCAATCATTCTGGCGCCATCTCCGCCGGGGGTTTGGCAAAGGGACCGGCCGCGAACGGCGGACGCTTCCATCTTGCCATGCTTCCGTCTCGGCGGCGCGTGATAACTCTTGCGCGACCTTGACATTTTGCCGCGCGCCACAAAGCTATGGACGCCATTCAAAACTCTATGATCGCGTGGTTTTGGTGGTGTTCGGGCCGGCAGTCGTTCGTCCGCTTGGGAGGACGCAACTTGCGCGTAAAGGTGGAAATGTCAGATCCGGGACCTGAACAGTTCACACCTCGGCGTGAAACGGCGTGCTTGCGTTCCGGTTCGACAGACGACGACGTTCAATTTCGGCATCTCGTGCAATCAATCACCGATTACGCCGTCTACATGCTGGATCCGACCGGCACCGTGACGAGCTGGAATCCCGGCGCCGAGCGTGCAAAAGGTTACACCAGAGACGAAATTCTCGGCCAGCATTTCTCGCGGTTCTTCACGTCTGAGGACCAGGCCAGCTTCAGGCCCGCGCATGCGCTTGCGGCTGCCCGGGCCAACGGACGATTCGAGGACGAGGGCTGGCGCGTCCGCAAGGACGGAAGCCGGTTTTGGGCCTCCGTCGTCATCGATCCGATGCACGACGAGAACGGCCAACTCATCGGCTTCGCCAAGATCACCCGTGATACGACCGAGGTCCGGGCTGCTCAGGAAGCTCTGCGAACCAACGAGCAACATTTGCAACTGCTGTTGGACAGTATTGTCGACTACGCCATTTACACACTCGATGCCACAGGGCTCGTAACGAGCTGGAATCCTGGTGCAGAGCGCGCCAAAGGGTACAGCAGGGACGAAATCCTCGGCCAGCATTTCTCGCGATTCTTCACGGAGGAGGAACGGGCCGCCGGCAGGCCCGCGCATGCCCTTGCCGTTGCCCGGACCACCGGACGGTTCGAGGACGAGGGTTGGCGGGTCCGCAAGGATGGCACCCGGTTCTGGGCCAACGTCGTCATCGATTCAATGCGCGACAATAACGGCCGGGTTATCGGCTTTGCCAAGGTCACCCGTGACACCACCGAAAAACAAGCCCTGGCCGAAGCAAGGCGACAGCTCCACCAGGCACAGAAGATGGAGACGGTCGGTCAGCTCACGGGCGGCGTCGCGCACGACTTCAACAATCTCCTCAGTGCCGTGATGGGCAGCCTTGAACTGATGGCGAGGCTGACCGATGATGGCAGGGTTCGCAGCCTGATTGCCACCGCGCAGCGGGCCGCCGGGCGGGGGGCGAAGCTGACAGCTCAGCTCATGGCCTTCTCGCGGCAGCAGACCCTGTCGCCGCAAACTTCAAACGTCAACGAGCTGATTATGGCGTTCGAGAGCCTGATCAGACAAACCGTCGGGGAGACCATCACCCTCCGGCTCGGCCTCGGCCCGCAGATCTGGGTGAGCGAGATCGACCAGGCGCAATTCCAGTCCGCCCTGCTGAATTTCGTTGTGAACGCGCGAGATGCCATGCCGAAAGGCGGGACCCTGACCATCGAAACCCGGAACGTGGTCATCGATCCAGCCACGGCCAGCGCGCTGACCGAGATCGTTCCCGGCCCCTACGTCGCGGTCACTGTCCACGATACGGGCGAGGGCATGACCCCGGAGGTGAAAGCCAAGGCCGTCGAGCCCTTCTTCACCACCAAGGACGTCGGCCAGGGCTCCGGGCTGGGTCTCAGCCAGGCCTACGGCTTCGTGCGCCAGTCGAACGGCCAAATGAAAATCGAGAGCGAGATCGGAGCAGGCACAGCGATCAGCCTTTACCTTCCCAGATCCACCGGTGCGTTGGTCGCGGAACCCGAGCCGGACCGCCAGGTTGAGACCAGCCGCGGCACCGTTCTGGTGGTGGAAGACGACCCTGACGTCCTGGAGGTTGCCGCCGCGGCGGTTCGAAGCTTCGGTTATGACGTGCATTTCGCTGCGGACGCCCCAGCGGCCTTGGCAATGCTGCAGCGCGGCACGCCAGTCGATTGTCTGTTCACCGACGTCGTCATGCCCAAGGGGATGAACGGGGTCGAATTGGCCCACGAAGCGCGCAGGCTGCAGCCGAGGCTTCGCGTCCTCCTGACCTCCGGCTATCCCCGCAAAGCGCTTCGGGAACGCGAGGGCATCGACGAGAGCGTGGCGTTCATCACGAAGCCGTACACGCTGTCAGCCCTGAGCGAGCAATTGAACGAATTGGTGCTCGGCTCAATGAATTAGCGGGGAATGAGCGGGGGGGGTGCCTTTCATCCGTGGCCGCTTCGCTGAATTCTCCGGGGTTCGCTCTCGCGAAATGGACTGTCACCCTGGGGCATGTCACCCTGGGGCAACAGTGTGGCAGCAAATCGGCTGGCTGGCCACGAAACCGTTCAAGTCGCCGGTTTCATATTGTAACGTCATCCTCGCCGATTCGGAGCGTAGGCATGGCGTTCGTACGCGCGTTAAAGCGCAGGTTGCAGGGGGTCGTCTGGCCGGCACTCTTCCTGGCGGTGGCCGGTTATTTCGGCTGGAACGCGACGCAGGGCGATCGCGGCCTCCGGGCTTACATGCAGCGACAGGAACTGCTGAAGCAGGTTGAGGCGGCTCAAGCCGATGCGTTGGCCGAGCGCGACATGTGGGAGCGGCGGGTGATGGGGCTGCGCGCCAGCCACCTGGATGCCGACACGCTTGACGAGCGTTCCCGAGCGATGCTCAACTTGGCGGACCCGACCGACGTGGTGGTGCCTTATCCGCAAAAGGATCGGTTGTTCTAAATCGCCGGCCTCCCGATGTTCCGATAGCGGATGGCCGCCGGAACGAGAGCCCCCTTGGGCCCGTGCGAATGCCAGGCTGCTTGCCAACGGCTTTCCTCAGCAAACCTGCTTGCATGATCGCCGCCGGTTGGTCGCCAATGGGTGGACCGGTCAAAGGGTGTGGCCTCTCCTGGGACCTTCCCGCGCACCCGTGGACCGCTCCGTCAGGGTGAATGCATGAGCAAAACGACCTACGATGCAGACTTTTACGCATGGGCGAACGAGCAGGCCGCATTGCTGCGCGCCGGCCGGCTGTCTGACGCCGACATCGCGAATATCGCCGAGGAAATCGAAAGCATGGGCCGCAGCGAGAAGCGCGAGCTGGTGAGCCGGCTGACCGTGCTGCTGCTGCACCTGTTGAAATGGCGCTTTCAACCGGATCGCCGGAGTCGTTCCTGGGAGGTGTCGATCGCCAACACGCGCGACGACCTGACCGACCATCTCGCCGACAACCCAAGCCTCAAGGCGGTGCTGCCCGAGTCGATGTCCGCCGCCTATCGTCGCGCGCTGCGGAGTGAGGCGCTGGAGACCGATCTTCCGGAGTCCGCATTCCCCGCCGGTTGCCCCTGGACGTTCGAACAGGCGATGCAGGACGGCCCATGACCAGCCACTGCGCACACCGCTCATCGCTGCGCCGCGCGGCATAATCGGAACCATCAGGGGCCGTTGAGGAGAGCCGTGGGTCCCTTGGTTGCTTGATCGGCCGGAGCCCCTTTCCTATCGGCGATCGCCATCCGGCAAACCGGACCCGGATGCTGAACCGGGCCAGCCTAATGCGCCTCCCACCGCCAGTCCTGCACCTCCGGCAGGTCGCAGCCATGCCGCTCGATGTAACGCCGGTGCTCGATCAGCCGGTCGCGGATCGCCTGCTTGGCATACGCGGCGGGTGCGCCGAACCCGGTCACCCGGTCGATCGCCTCGGCCGCCAGGTGGAACCGGTCCAGCTTGTTCAGCACCGTCATGTCGAACGGCGTCGTGGTGGTGCCTTCCTCCTGGAAGCCGTGCACGTGGATGTTGTCGTGGTTCCGCCGCCGGTAGGTCAGCCGGTGGATCAGCCACGGATAGCCGTGATAGGCGAACACCACTGGCCGGTCGGTCGTGAACAGCGAGTCGAAATCCGCGTCCCGAAGGCCGTGCGGGTGCTGCGAGGGCGGGGTCAGGGTGGACAGGTCCACCACGTTCACCACCCGGATGCGGAGCTGCGGCAGGTGCCGGCGCAGCAGATCGACCGCGGCCAGCGTCTCCAGCGTCGGCACGTCCCCGGCACAGGCCATGACCACGTCGGGGTCCTCGCCCTGGTCGTTGCTCGCCCATTCCCACATGCCGATGCCCGCGGTGCAGTGCCGGATCGCGGACTCCATATCGAGCCATTGCGGCGACGGCTGCTTGCCCGCGACGATCACGTTGATGCGGTCCCAGGTGCGCAGGCAGTGGTCGGTGACGAACAGCAGCGTGTTGGCGTCCGGCGGCAGGTAGACGCGCACCACGTCGGGCTTCTTGTTCAGCACATGGTCGATGAACCCGGGGTCCTGGTGGCTGAACCCGTTGTGCTCCTGCCGCCAGACATGGCTGCTGAGCAGGTAGTTCAGCGACGGAATCGGTGCGCGCCAGGCGATGGCATGGGCGGTCTTCAGCCATTTGGCGTGCTGGTTGAACATCGAATCGACGATATGGATGAATGCCTCGTAGCAGTTGAACAGCCCGTGCCGGCCGGTGAGCAGGTAGCCCTCCAGCCAGCCCTGGCAGGCGTGCTCGCTCAGGATCTCCATCACCCGCCCGTCGGGCGCGAGGTGGTCGTCATACGACAGGCGCTTGGCGAGCCAGGTGCGGTCGGTCGCCTCCAGCACCGCCTGCAGCCGGTTGGACGCGGTCTCGTCCGGGCCGAACACGCGGAAATTGCGCGTGGCGCGGTTGCGTACCATCACGTCCCGCAGGAACGTGCCCATGATGCGCGTGGCCTCGGCGTCCTGCCCGCCCGGCGTGGTCACGGGCACGGCGTAGCTGGTGAAATCGGGCAGGGACAACGGGCGGATCAGCAGGCCGCCATTGGCGTGCGGATTGGCGCTCATGCGCCGCTGGCCCTTGGGCGCCAGGGCGCGGATGGCTTCGATCGGCCTGCCGTCGGCGTCGAACAGCTCTTCCGGCCGGTACGAGCGCATCCAGGTCTCCAGCGCGGCGAGGTGGCCCGGCGTGCTGGTGTCGGGGATCGGCACCTGATGCGACCGCCAGTAGTCTTCCAGCTTCAGCCCGTCCAACTCCTTGGGGCAGGTCCAGCCTTTCGGCGAGCGCAGCACGATCATTGGCCAGCGAGGCATCGCCGCGTCATGCGCCTGCTCCGGGCCGCCGGCGCCGCGGGCGTCCTGCTGGATCTCACGGATGCGACCGACCGCCTTGTCGACTGCCGCCGCCATCGCCTGGTGCATCGGGGCGGGATCGTGCCCCTCGACGAAGATCGGCTCCCAGCCATAGCCCCTGAGCAACGCGCGCAAATCATCGCCCGGGATGCGGGCCAGGATCGTCGGGTTGGCGATCTTGTAGCCGTTCAGGTGCAGGATCGGCAGGACCGCTCCATCGCTGACCGGGTTGAGGAACTTGTTGCCATGCCAGGCGGTGGCGAGCGGCCCGGTCTCCGCTTCGCCGTCGCCCACCACGCAGGCGACCAGCAGGTCCGGATTGTCGAACGCGGCACCGAAGGCGTGGGACAGCGAATAGCCCAGTTCCCCGCCCTCGTGGATCGACCCCGGGGTCTCCGGCGCGGCATGGCTCGGCACCCCGCCGGGGAAGGAAAACTGGCGGAACAGGATGTGCAGGCCCGGTTCGTCCTGCGTCACCGCGGGGTAGACTTCGGTGTAGGTGCCCTCCAGCCAGATGCTGGCCAGCAGGCCGGGGGCGCCATGGCCGGGGCCGCAGATGAAGATCGCATCCAGGTCATTCGCCCGGATTGCCCGGTTCAGGTGCAGGTAGACGAAGTTGATGCCGGGCGTGGTGCCGAAATGCCCCAGCAGCCGGGTCTTCACATGGGCGTGGCTGAGCGGCTCGCGCAGCAGCGGGTTGTCGAGCAAATAGATTTGCCCCACCGAGAGGTAGTTGGCGGCGCGCCACCAGGCATTCATGGCGTCGAGTTCGGCCGGGTCGAGCGGCGAAGCGGTCGGGTTGCTCTCCACGTCGTTCATCGGTCTCGCTTCCCTATCGCTGGCAGGTTGATGGCTGGACAGGCTGCCTGGGTTGGCGGACGGTTGGCAGGCAATTCAGGTCGGCACTCGCGCCCCGGATTGGCACGCCGTCCCGCCAACGCATTCTACCAGCCCCACGTTCCCGCGTGGCGTCACAAGGGCATGGTCCGATATAGTCAGGGCATCAGCCAGCGCACCGTGACAGTTGGTGCCTGACCCAAGGGAAGACGACGCGGCATGAAGAACCCCGACCGGGATATCCCGCCCAGCCTGCAGCCTGATCCGGAGGACTATCGCTACGATCTGGAGCGCGCCTTGTCCGCTGTCGTGGGGTTGAAGACCTACGTGCCGCAGGACGCTTTCACGGCGGGCACGCTGGGCACCGAGCGGGCAGGCAGCGGGGTGGTGGTCGGCGCGTCCGGGCTGGTGGTCACCATCGGCTACCTGATCACCGAAGCGGAGACGATCTGGATCACCTCGGCCGACGGCCGCGCGATCGCGGGCCACGCGCTCGCCTACGACCAGGAGACCGGCTTCGGCCTGGTCCAGGCGCTGGGCCGGCTCGATCTTCCGCCGCTGGAGATGGGCGATTCGGACCGGCTGAAGCTGGGCGATCCGGTGGTGTTCGCCGCCGCCGGCGGGCGGCACCATGCGATCGAAACCCGCGTGGTCGGCAGGCAGGAATTCGCCGGCTATTGGGAATACGTGCTGGACGACGCAATCTTCACCGCGCCGGCGCACCCGTTCTGGGGCGGTGCGGGCCTGATCGGCGAGGACGGCAAGCTGCTTGGGATCGGCTCGCTGATCCTGCAGCAGGGCGACGGCAAGGGGCGGCGGCTCGACATGAACATGATCGTGCCGATCAGCCTGTTGCCGCTGATCATGACGGACCTGCTGAGCTACGGGCGGGTGAACCGGCCGGCGCGGCCCTGGCTGGGGCTGTACGCGTCGGAGGCGGAGGATTCGATCGTCGTGGGAGGGCTTGCCGACAACGGTCCGGCGGAACAGGCTGGAGTCCGCGCCGGCGACCGCATCATCGCGGTGGGCGAGGACGAGGTCAGCGACCTCGCCGCCCTGTGGCGCCGGGTGTGGGCATGCGGCAGCGTCGGGGCCGACGTGCGGCTCAAGCTGATGCGCGACCGGATGCCGGTGCGGGTCACGGTCCGCTCGGCCGACCGGACGAGCTTCCTCAAGTCGCCGAAGCTGCACTGATGGCGCAGGGAAAAAGCGGCCTGAAAGGCGCGGTGATTCCGGTCACGCCGTTTCAGCAGAACTGCCTGCTGCTGTGGGACGACGCGAGCAGGCGCGGCATCGTGGTCGATCCGGGCGGCGACGTACCGCGGATCCGGGCGGCGATCGAGAAAGCCGGCGTCACCGTTGACCGGATCCTGCTGACGCACGGCCATATCGACCACGCCGGCGGAGCGGCGGAGCTGCGCGAGGCGCTGGGGGTCCCGCTCGAAGGACCGGACGAGCGCGACCGCTTCCTGCTCCAGGGCATGGCCGCACAGTCCCGCATGTTCGGCTTCGACGCGCGCGACGTCCGGCCGGACCGCTGGCTGCGGGAGGGCGAGCAGATCGCGCTCGGGGAGCACCGGTTCGACGTGCTGCATTGTCCGGGCCACACGCCGGGACACGTCGTGTTCGTAAACCATGCAGCGCGTCTCGCAATTGTCGGCGACGTACTGTTCCAGGGTTCGATCGGCCGGACGGACTTGCCGATGGGCGACCACGCCGCGCTGCTCCGCTCGATCAAGGATAAGCTGCTGACGCTGCCAGATGATTTTGCGTTTCTGCCAGGCCACGGTCCGGGCTCGACGATCGGCGCGGAGCGCACCGGAAACCCGTTTCTGACCTAGAATGTTCCGGCCGGTAGCGCGGCGGCGCGGCTGACGTTTCGAAAAACTCGTTGCATCGTCTTCGCCTTTCGATCACGGTTCGATGACCGGGTGTCCCCTCACCATAAAGAGGATAACGCCGTTCGTTCGCCGCATGATAAAGGTCTCGAACCAAACCAATAAAGGCGGAGGCCGCGATGACAACGCGAACCTGGATCGGTGGCGGCAATAATAACGTCTTCTCCGCAGCGGATTGGTCGCCGGCGGGGATTCCCGCAGCCGGCGACACATTGGTGATGCTCAACGGCACGGCCAACCTGTACGGCGGCGACCTGACAGGCGAGACATTCCTGTTCGGCATTGCCCCCGGTTTCTCGCAGGCGAGCCCGGTGCTGAATGTGTACAACGGCGCCAAAGTAACATTAACCGAAGGCGGCAGCGGTTATTCAGGGTCTGCGCCGACGGTCAACGTTTACGGCCATGACACGGTAAACGTCGTGGAAGCCGCAGGAGGGCAGCGAACCGTCACATCGACGTTGAATCTCGCACCGAGGGCGGTCCTGAGCGGAAATATTCAGATTGCGGGCGATACTACTTTGGCAATTCAAGGTACGACCGGATCAGCGTTCAATAACACCAATACCAGCCTGTCGGACAACGGCGTCGCGACGATCGACGCCAACGTCATCGGTACGGGCTCGTTCAATCTTTCCTTTTTGGCCGGAATAGAGTTCGGCGGTTCGGTGTCGCCGGGACAGACGCTAAATCTTGCGAATGCGACCACCTACTACAAGATCGACCATCCCGCTGAATTTTACGGCACGGTCGATTGGCTGGCAGCGCCGAGCGCTTATGAAGCCTCGGTCTCCTTGCTGAATATTTCTGCGGACAGCTACAAGTTCAGCAACGACCGCCTCACGCTGTTTGCCGGCAACACGATCGTCGATAGGCTGCATCTCAATGCGGCATCCGGCGCGTTCGGCGTATACGGCACCTCGGGGGGCGTTACGCTGCAGTCGATCGGCACGCCCGTCAGCTCGGGAGAGATCCTGTTGCCGGTTCACGCCTGACGCGACAGCGGATCGCGTGGGCTTCCGCTCGGCGGCCCGCGCGTGGTTTGGGACTGGACCGTTCAGTACTGGCTTGGCCGGGTTGGAGACCGCGATGGCTACGCGAACCTGGATTGGCGGCGGCAGAAACAATGTTTTCTCAGCAAAGGACTGGTCACCGGCGGGAGTTCCTGTCGCCGGTGACACGTTGGAAATGTCGAACGGCACGGCGAACATGTACGGCGGCGACCTGACCGGAGCCACGTTCCTGTTCGGCTATGCGCCCTACGAAACCTCGACGAATCCCGTGCTGAATGTGTTCAGCGGCGCACGGGTGACGCTCACCGAGGGCTTCGGCAGTGCACCCTTCTCGACCACACCGACGGTGAACGTCTACGGCCACGATACGGTGAATCTGGTATTGCTGTCGGGATACGAACGAGGGCTCCAATCGACGGTGAATCTGGCGCCGCATGCGGGCATGGCCGGCACGATCCAGATCGGCACGCATGATGCCTCGCTGACGATCAATGGCGCGACAGGATCCTGGTTCGACAACACGAATACCAGCGTGGGGTACAACTCTGTGGCGACGATCGACGCCAACGTCATCGGCGTGGGCTCGTTTGAAATGGGCGGATATTCCCTCCTCTCGTTCGGCGGTTCGGTGTCGCATGGTCAGACCGTGGCTCTCGCCGGAGGCTATAATGCCGTCATGATCGACCATCCCACCGCATTCCACGGCACGATCGACTGGGTGGCCGCGGCCGGCGCAATCGAGGTGGCGGTCGACCTGCTCAACATCACAGCGAACAGCTATCTGTTCAGCAACGACCGGCTTGCGCTGTTTGCCGGCAATCGGATCGTTGACAGGCTGCATGTGAATGCCGCTCCAGGGGCCTTCGATGTCTACGCCACGTCAACCGGGGTCACGCTGCAATCGACCGGCACACCGGCTAACCCGGGAGAGACTTTATTGCCGGTTCACACGTGATTCGACGTCAAATCGCCCGACCGACAGCCTTGACCGCGGTTGACCGGACGGGTTTCGACCGGCCCTGATAGGCTGGCGCCATACCGGACGGTTCAGTCCATCCATCCTTGCAATCCCGGCTGCCCGGGTCACATCAACCGTTATGAGCTGGTTGGCAGACGTACGGACAGATAATGATTCGCCCAAGCGGCTCGCCGTCCTGGACGCGGCGGGGCGCCTGTTTGTTACCCATGGGTATGGCGCCGTGTCCATGGACCTGATCGCCCGTGATGCGGGGGTGTCGAAGGCCACGCTGTATGCGCATTTCGCCTCCAAGGACCGGCTGTTTGCCACGATCATCACCGAAGCCTGTCATCAGGGGGTCGCGGCGGCCACCCAACTGGCAGAGGCGGAGGCCGAGACGGACATCCGCGCGGTGCTGACCGGGCTTGGCGGCCGGGTGCTCCGGTTCCTGTTGGCGCCGCGCACGCTCGCCATCCATCGGGTCGTGATCGCCGAAGTGGCGCGGTTTCCCGAACTGGGGGCGGTGTTCTACGAAAACGGGCCGGCCCGGTCCCGCGGCCAGTTTACCGCATGGCTGCAGCGCCAGACGGCGGCCGGACAGCTTGCCGCGGCGGACCCCGACCTGGCCGCCGACCAGTTCCTGGGCATGCTGCGCGGCAACCTGTATCACCGGGCGCTGCTCGGCATCGGTCCCCCGGCGACCCAGGGCGAGATCGATGCTGCCGCGGTCGCGACGGTGGATACGTTCATCCGCGCCTACGGCGCCGCATGACATGGCCCGCCCCGCCGCACCGCCTGGCGGTCGCGCCGCCTGGCGGCTGCAAAAGCGAGGTGATCAAGGCGTTGGTCGGTGCGGTGGAAGCTGCGGCGGTGCGGGCGATCGTTGAGTTGCCATGAGACGCATTATCAGCGACAACAGCGGACTTCCTAAGTCAGGGCGATTACAATGAAGATAAGCGCGCGCAACCAGTTCAATGGCACCGTCAAGGACGTGCACAAGGGCCAGACGACGGCCCATGTCAGCATCGACATCGGCGGCGGCGTGTTGGTCACGGCCTCGATTACCAACGACGCGGTCGACGATCTTGGCCTGAAGGTCGGCGACTCGGCGACCGCGATCATCAAGGCCTCGGACGTCCTCGTCGGGAAGTAGCTCCCGCCACACAGATCGGCGGCTCGCTTGACACCACCAGGGTGTGTGGGCTTCATCCGGCCGTTTTTTAACCGGAAAGCAGCCTGCATGGCGACCACCAGGGTCAAGGCCAAGCGTAAATCGAGCAGCCTGCTCGAGAACGTCAAGACGATCTTCTACGCCGCCCTGATCGCCGTTGCGGTCCGTACGGTCGCATTCGAGCCGTTCAACATTCCCTCCGGCAGCATGATTCCAACGCTGCTGGTGGGCGATTACCTGTTCGTGTCGAAATTCAGCTACGGCTACTCACGGTTCTCGCTGCCGTTCTCGCCGCCGCTGTTCGCGGGCCGGATCTTCGGCAGCCTGCCGAACCGCGGCGACGTTGCGGTATTCAAATACCCACGTGACAACTCGACCGATTATATCAAGCGGATCATCGGCCTGCCGGGCGACAGGATCCAGGTCCGGCAAGGGCAGCTCTACATCAACGGCGAGCTCTGCCCCCGCCAGCCCGAAGGCACCTACACGGCGGATGACAGCGGCATCCACATGATGCTCCGCCTCTACCAGGAGACGCTGCCGAACGGTTTGAAGCACGACATCCTGAAGGCCACCGACGAGGGCGACGTCAACAACACGCCTGAGTATACAGTGCCGCCGGACCATGTGTTCGCCATGGGCGACAATCGTGACAATTCGGCGGATAGCCGCTTCATGAACGGGGTTGGCTTCGTGCCGGTTGAAAATCTGATCGGGCGGGCCGAGATCATCTTCTTCTCGATCGACGCGCAGTACCCTTGGTGGGAATTTTGGGAATGGCCGTTCGAGATCCGTTGGAACCGGCTGCTGATGGGCGTGCATTGACCCGCTTCCGGCTTTGACTTCCCCGATCGCGGCGATTCTCGGCCACGAGTTCGCCCGTCCCGGTCTGTTGCGCGAGGCGCTGACCCATCGCTCCGCTGCGCAGGGCCGCGGCGGCGGTGCAAAGGTCTCCAACGAGCGGCTGGAGTTCATCGGCGACCGGGTGCTGGGGCTGCTGATGGCGGAATGGCTCGCCGAGCGGTTCCCGCACGAGCAGGAGGGCGAGCTGGGGCGGCGCCTGGCCTATCTGGTCTCCCAGCCGGTGCTGGCGACGGTGGCGGAGGACATCGGCTTGTCGGAGGCGCTGTCGGTCGGGCCGGGCGAGGCACGCGCCGGCGTCAAGCAGCGCGCCACGGTGCTGGCCGACGCGCTGGAGGCCGCGCTCGGTGCGCTCTACCTCGATGGCGGTCTGGAGCGCGCCCGCGTCTTCGTGCGCCGCGCCTGGGATGCGGCGATGTCCGCGCAGGCGGCGCCGCCCAAGGACGCCAAGACGGCGCTGCAGGAATGGGCGCAGGCGCGCGGCCTGGAACTGCCTTCGTATGTCGTGCAGCAGCGCTCCGGTCCGCCGCACGCGCCGGAGTTCACGGTCAGCGTCAGCCTGGGCGGGACCAGCGGGACCGGAATCGCCGGCAACAAGCGTGCCGCCGAACAGCTTGCGGCCGAAGCGCTGTTGCGGAGCGTGCCCGAATGACCTCTCCCCGTTGCGGATTTGTCGCGATCGTCGGCGCGCCGAACGCCGGGAAGTCCACGCTGCTCAACCGGCTGACCGGGGCCAAGCTGTCGATCGTCTCGCCCAAGGCGCAGACCACGCGGTTTCGCGTGCTGGGCATCCTGATGCGCGGGGCGAGCCAGATCCTGCTGGTGGACACGCCCGGCATCTTCCGCCCGCGGCGCAAGCTGGACCGGGCGATGGTGGCGGCCGCCTGGACCGGGGCCCACGACGCCGACCTGACCGTGCTGCTGGTCGATGCCAAGGCCGGCGCCTCCGAGGCGGTGCGGGGCATTGCGGGGAAGCTCGTGACGGCGGAGCGGCGCTGCTGGCTGGTGCTGAACAAGACGGATACCGTCACGCGGGGCTCGTTGTTGCCGTTGACCGCGACCCTGACCGCGCTGGCGCCATTCGAGGAGACCTTCATGGTCAGCGCGTCCACCGGGGACGGGCTGGATGGTCTGATCGATGCGCTGGCCGCGGCGGTGCCGGAAGGACCGCACCTCTATCCCGACGACGACCTGACCGATTTGCCCGACCGCCTGCTGGCGGCGGAAGTGGTGCGCGAGCAGGTCTTCCTGCAGACGCACGAGGAGGTGCCGTACGGCGCCACGGTGGAAACCGAGAGCTGGCAGGAGCGGCCGGATGGGTCCGTGCGGATCGAGGTCACGATCTATGTGGCGCGGGCCGGGCACAAGGGAATCCTGATCGGCGAGGGCGGCTCCAAGGTGAAGGCGATCGGGGCGCGGGCGCGGCAGGAACTGGGCGTGCTGCTGGAGCGGACCGTGCATCTGTTCCTGAACGTGAAGCAGCGCGCCGGTTGGGACGAGGAAGGCGCGCGGCTGCGGGCGATCGGACTGGACGATAAGGTTTAGGCTGCTGGTGCGTGGCTGTGATCCTCGGCAGTCCGCTTCGTAGGGTGGATAAGCGAAGCGCCATCAACCTCTTGCGGTGTTGCGGGCGGCAATGGTGGATGGCGCTACGCTTATCCACCCTCCCCCGAGCCAACACCGGTTGAGAAACCTTCCTTGCCCGCCTTGCCTGCCCCCAACGGAGCGGATGACGCATGGAATGGGAAGCGCCCGCCATTGTCCTGGACGCCCGGCCCCACGGCGAGGGCGACGCGGTCGCCACGGTGCTGACCGAAGAACATGGTCTGCATCGCGGCCTCGCACGCGGCGGCACGGCCCGCGCCCGCGTTGCCGTCTGGCTGCCGGGCAACCTTGTGCAGGTGCGGTGGATGGCGCGGCTCGCCGACCAGCTCGGCAGCTTCACGGCTGAGCTGGTCCATCCCGCCGCCGCACTGGCGATGCAGGACGCCCTGACCAACGCCATGCTGTCCGCCGCCTGCGCCGTCGCCGCCGGAGCGCTGCCCGAGCGTGAGCCTCATCCCCGGGTCTTCAACGGCCTGTTGCGCCTGATCGCCGGACTGCCCCAGGGTGCGCCGATGCTGGCGGAGCTGGTGCACTGGGAGACGGTGCTGCTGGCCGATCTCGGCTATGGGCTCGACCTGGCGCGCTGCGCCGTCACCGGGGAGACGGCCGGGCTGGCCTTCATCTCCCCGAAGACCGGCCGCGCCGTCACGGCTGCCGGCGCCGGCGAGTGGTCCGGCCGCCTGCTCCGGTTGCCCGCGTTCCTGGGTGGCGACGATACGGCTGGCGACGATCAGGGGGCAGCGGCTGGCGGACAGAATGACTCCCGGCCTGACGATGCACGCGACGCGGTCGGCGACGATCCGCCCGGGGCGGCTGGCGGAAACTCCGCCTCCCCCGCCGAGCGTGCTGCCGACCCGGTTGCGGGCAGGTCGTTCGATCCCGGAAGTCCCGCGGAGACCGTCCATGCCCCGCCAACCGCCGCCGACTGGCGCGACGGCCTCGCGCTGACCGGCCACTTCCTGGCGCGGGACGCCTTTGGCCACCATCACCGCCCGCTCCCCGCCGCGCGGCAGATGCTATACGACCGCGTCGCGGCGCTCGCCGCAGAGTCGGAGGGGACGAATGGCGGATGATCTCGCGGGGCGGATAGAGGACGCGCCGCTCACGGAAGCGCTGTCCGAGCGCTACCTCGCCTATGCGCTCTCCACCATCATGTCCCGGTCGCTGCCGGATGTGCGCGACGGGCTGAAGCCGGTGCATCGGCGGCTGATCTACGCCATGCATCAGTTGCACCTCGACCCCACCGCCGGCTTCAAGAAATGTGCCCGCGTGGTCGGCGACGTGATCGGCAAGTTTCATCCGCACGGCGACGTGGCGGTCTACGAAGCGCTGGTGCGTCTGGCGCAGGATTTTGCCGCGCGCTATCCGCTGGTCGAAGGCCAGGGTAATTTCGGAAACATCGACGGCGATAACGCCGCGGCGATGCGGTACACCGAAGCGCGTCTCACCGAGGTCGCCAAGGCGCTGCTCGCCGGCATTGATGAGGACGCGGTCGATTTCCGCCCGACCTATGACGGCGAGGATGCCGAACCCGTCGTGCTGCCGGGCGGGTTTCCCAACCTGCTGGCGAACGGCGCCGCCGGCATTGCGGTCGGCATGGCGACCTCCATCCCGCCGCACAACGCCGGCGAGGTCTGCGCCGCCGCCATCCACCTGATCCGCCATCCGCAGGCGACCGCCGCCGATCTGCTGCAGCACATGCCCGGCCCAGATTTTCCCACCGGCGGCATCCTGGTGGAGGAGCCGGCGGCGATCCAGGCCGCCTATGAAACCGGCCGCGGCGGCTTCCGCCTCCGCGCGCGCTGGTCGGTGGAGAAGGGCAAGCACGGCACCTGGCAGATCGTGGTGACGGAGATTCCGTACCAGGTGCAGAAGGCCCGCCTGATCGAGCAGATCGCGCAGCTTCTGGAAGAACGCAAACTGCCGCTGCTCGGCGATGTGCGCGACGAAAGCACCGAGACGGTGCGCCTGGTGTTCGAACCGAAGACCCGCGGCGTCGAGCCCGACGTGCTGATGGCGACGCTGTTCCGCGCCACCGCGCTGGAGGCGCGCTTCCCGCTGAATATGAACGTGCTGGACGCAACGCGCACACCGCGCGTGATGTCGCTGCCCGAAGTGCTGCGCGCCTGGCTGGATCACCGGCACGAGGTGCTGGTGCGGCGCTCGCGCCACCGGCTCGCGGCGATCGAGCGACGCATCGAGGTGCTGGACGGCTACCTGATCGTCTATCTGAACCTGGACGAGGTGATCCGCATCATCCGCGAGGAAGAAGAGCCGAAGCCGCGGCTGATGGCGCGCTTCTCGCTGTCACCGGACCAGGCCGAGGCGATCCTGAACATGCGGCTGCGGTCCTTGCGCAAGCTGGAAGAAATGGAAATCCGCAAGGAGCACAAGGCGCTGTCGAAGGAGCGCGAGGGCATCCAGGGGTTGCTCGCGGACGAGACGCTGCGCTGGAACCGGATTGCCGACGAGCTTGAGCAGACGCGTGGAAAATTCGGCAGCGGCAAGCTGGGGGACCGGCGCACCGAGCTGGGCGCTCCGCCGCCGGTGCTGGAGGTGACGGCCGAGGCGTTCGTCGAGCGCGAGCCGATCACCGTGATCCTGTCGGACAAGGGCTGGGTGCGCGCGATGAAAGGCAGTGTCGCCGATCCGGCCGAAGTGCGCTTCAAGGAAGGCGATCGGCTGAAACTGATGCTGCCGTGCTTCACCACGGATCGGTTGACGCTGTTCGCGACCAACGGGCGTGCCTACACGCTGCGCGCGGCGGATTTGCCTCGGGGGCGCGGCGATGGACAGCCGGTGCGGCTGATCGCGGAGCTGTCGAACGAGGACGATATCGCGGCGCTGTTCGTTGCGGCTGATACCGCGAAGTACCTGGTTGCGTCGTCCGCTGGGCGGGGCTTCCTGGTGCCGGGCAGCGAGCTGGTGGCCGAGAAGCGCACCGGGAAGCAGATCCTGAACCTTAAGCCGGGGGAGGAAGCGTTGCTGTGCTCGGCCGTGCCGGCGGAGGGGGATCACGTCGCGGTGGTGGGTGAGTCTAGGAAGCTGCTGGTGTTCCCGCTGGACCAGCTTCCAGACATGGTGCGCGGGGCGGGCGTGATCCTGCAGCGCTACAATCAGGGCGGGCTGGCGGACGCCAAGGTGTTCCGACTGGCGGACGGGCTGACGTGGCGGTTGGGGGAGAAGACACGGACTGAGACGGATTTGCGCTTGTGGCTGGGCGAGCGCGGGCAGACCGGGCGGCTGCCGCCGAATGGGTTCCCGAAGTCGGGGCGGTTTGGGTAAGGGGGGTGGTTCGAGTGGGGGTATGGTGTTCCGCCTCTTGCGAGACAGTCCGAATAGTCGATCTTTCTTACCGAAGGCCGCGAGAAAGGAGCATTCGCCATGAAGCCGGGAAGTGACACCGACCTGAACATTCCGCCCGCACTGTTCGCGGAGATACAAGCCGCGGCCCACGAGGCCCACCGGCCGGCCGCCGATGTCGTACGGGAGGCGTTGGAGCGGTACCTCGCGGACTGGCGCAAGGGCGCGAGCCCGGCGCGCGGACCGGCGCCCGCCAAGCGAACGCCCGCGGAAGCGGTGGCCCGTCTGCGGGAGCTGCGCAAAGGCAATGTCTTGCCTGACGGCGTGACCATTCGGGATCTGATGACGCACGGCCGCGCGTGACCGTCTTCGTCCTCGACAACTCTGTCGCCATGCGATGGTGCTTCGAGAGCGGCGCCCACACCCACGCCGACAACGTGCTTCAGCAACTTGAATCGGACGACGGCGAGGCTTTCGTCCCGGTCCTTTGGCGCTACGAAGTCAGCGCGGTGCTGGCTCGGGCGCAGAACACCGGCGTCCTTACGGCGCAGAAGGTGACGGAGTTCCTTGAGAACCTTCAGGCACTCAACATTATCGTCGACACGGATGGCAGCGACCGCATTTTCACCGATGTCCACCAGCTCGCGATCCCCCATCGCCTTACGTCGTACGACGCCGCTTATCTGGAGCTGGCGCTCCGCAGGAACCTGCCTCTCGCCACGCTGGACCGGGACTTGCTGCGGGCGTGCAAAACGGCCGGCGTTTCCGCGCTATGAGCAGTGCCAATCAACCGAACGCGGGCGGCCTCGCGCTCGCCGCACACATCGAGGCATGGCGCGCAGCGAAGCTGTCTGATCGCGGCCAGGGGTATGCGCGGCACCTCGTCCATGGGATGAGATAGCGCCTCAACGCACCCATTGGCAAAAGCGTTGAGGCTAGGCTACCCGCAAGGCAGCCGGACTGCCTCGCCGGGGCAAATCTCGGTGCCTAATCGAACACCGCGCTGAAGTCCGGACGGAGCTTGTATTTGGCTGGAACAATACGAAGGTGCCTCGCAAGCGGCACGCTTGGGTCTCGGCTGGTCGGAAC
>Ga0182012_10001741_pt1 | contig 23790 bp, 18 predicted proteins | sample 612S2SmetaG_FD_120486 | JGI IMG/M metagenome (GOLD analysis project Ga0182012, IMG submission 120486) | Permafrost microbial communities from Stordalen Mire, Sweden - 612S2S metaG | ecosystem: Environmental > Terrestrial > Soil > Wetlands > Permafrost | place: Sweden: Stordalen | collected... | reverse complement strand
TGCGCGAGCGACCCTGGTTCCTCAGGGAGCGTGAGCCGAGACAAATTACCAACGGCCCGCTCGACTATGAGGCGCCCACCACGTCGCCGCTGAGCGATCGCATCTACTTTATTGGTGTCAACTCGCAGATTGAGTTGCTCCACGCGCTCCCGAAATCCTCAGTCTTTACGCCGTTGGATCAGGAACTGAGCACTGCGGGCCTGGCCGAATACTCCCCTGACGGCCAGTGGGTTGCATGGCTCAATGGCTCGGATGGTTCGCTGTGGCGGAGCCGCGCCGATGGCCGCGACCGCATCGAACTGGCGACTCCGCCCCTCCACATCTTCACCATGAAGTGGTCGCCGGACGACAAGCGTCTGGCCCTTATGGCTGAGGAACCAGGCGTGCCCTGGAAAATTTATCTGATCGACGCGGAGGGCGGAAAGCCTGTTCCCCTGCTCAATGAAGACCGCAACGAAGCCGATCCGGACTGGTCCGCCGATGGCCAGTCGATCGTGTTTGGCCGCCTGCCCGACAGAATGGACTCGCGGCAACCAAAAGCCATTTACCTGATCGACATCCAGACCCACAAGGTTACTGAAATCCCTGGTTCCACCGGGCTCTTCAGTCCGCGGCTTTCACCCGACGGCCGTTACATCGCTGCGATGCGCCTGGATCAGAAAGCGCTGTTGCTGTTCGACCGGACACAGGAACGGTGGACCACGCTGACCACCCACGGCGCTGGCGACCCGGCCTGGTCGCACGACGGACATTGGCTCTATTTTCAGGATTTCCTTGAGGCGGGCAAGCCAATCTACCGCATGGCCGTTCCCGCGGGAAACATCGAGCCGGTAGCCACCATCGATAACCTGCGCCCGATTGCCGCGACGGACTACCGTCTGATCGGTTTTGCGCCCGGCGATCTGCCCATCGTCAGCGCCCGCACTTCAACCGTCAACCTTTACAGTGTGAACCTGGACGAGCGCTGAGAAATTCAAGAGAATGCCCGCGCCAAGGCGTGATCCGACTCTTCGGTCGCTGCTGTATCCAACGTGAATTACGCGTTGGAGCGCATCCTCAAGAAAGGGCACTGCGTCGTCGGGAGCCCGTGTGGTACATTGGCGCCATGATATTCAAAGCTCTGGTGATATGCGCGGTGCTGCTGGCGCTTCCGCAGGCGCCGGCGACAGCACAAGTCTCCAGACCCAAAACCACCCAACCCGCCGCCGCCCCGCCTTCGACGGATTCCGCTCAGTCGGCTCCAACTTCACAAGGTGAGTCCAGCCCAGCCCCCAAAGCCGATTGCGATGGCTTCCCGTGTGACGATCAGCAGCACCGCCCGGTTGTGGTCAACATTCCTGCTCCTGCTCCGGCTCCCTGGCTGATGCGCGAGCGCATCACGTGGGGAGCAAATCTGCTGCTCGCCCTTTTTGCTTACATCGGCATCATGGTTGCACTGTCTGTATTGAAAAAGATTGAACGCCAGACACGTTCCTCTGAAGCCGCCGCCGCCGCCGCTGCCGTCAGCGCCCAGGCTGCGTTGCTCAATGCGCAGGCCATCATCGATTCGGAAAGACCCTGGCTATTGGTATCGGTCGAACCAACCCTGGGAGCGGAAAACAGCTTTATCGTTATGGTCACAAACCGCGGCCGTACCCCCGCATCGATCGTAGCCACCTCGGAGCAGGTAAGGATTGCAATCGATGAGTCGCATCTTCCCAGTTCTCCTGTATACGACAAGGAGGAGCCGTCTGCTCCGCTGGTTCCTATCATTCTGCTGCCCGGTGAATCCTCTGGCATCAAACCGTTCCGCAGGGAAGAGGCGCGGGGAGTTTGTGATTCGGAGGAGCGGTTCAAGCACGTGGAAAACTGGGATGAGAAGATCTTTCTCTATGGAAGGATCGTCTACAGGAATTTAATTGCCCCCGCCGACCAGCAGATGCACGAAACAAGCTGGTGCTGCTGGTACATTCATGGACGGCAAAAGAGCGGCTTAGTCATCGCCGGACCGACTGGGTATAACTTGCACACTTAGTCCAGTGTTATAAGCCGCCCAAACTCACGAGAGGCAAGTTAGTGGACGAGCTTGCAATTGGGAGGGTGCGTTCTTCAGGAAGAAACTCAGGCAGTGATCGACTGGCGAAGATCGTTCTCGAAGAGTGGCTCCGGTTCGGCCAGCCTGATCAGGCGATGAAGATAGGCTCGCGAGATACACAGGCTGCGTGCAGCCAGCGTCTTGTTCCCGTTGTGCTCGCGTACCGCCGAGACGGCCAGTTTGATCTTATAGTCGCGAAGCTGCCGCTCAAAGGAGCCTGCGGGATTGTAATCGCCAATGTCGACAACATCGCCGATGTCCACAATATCGTCGTCCTGGCTGTGAAGGGTAATATCCTCCGCGCGAACCGTGGGCCCGGCGGAAAGGATGATGGCCCGTTGCATCGCATTTTCCAGTTCGCGCACATTTCCAGGCCAAGAGTAATTCTGCAGCAGGGACAGTGCGTCCGGATCAATATCCTCCATCGGCTTCTGAAAGACCTTCGAATAGTGGTCAAGAAAGTGCATGGCAATCTGCGGGATGTCCTCAGGGTGCTCCTGCAGTGCCGGCGATTCAATGCGCATGACGTTGATGCGGTAGTAAAGATCCTGGCGGAATTTACCTTCGGCCACCAACTTCCCCAAATCCTGATGCGTGGCGAAGATCAGCCGTGCACGCAATGGGATGAGCCGGTTGCTGCCCAGGCGGTTGAACTCCATCTGCTGCAGCACGCGCAGGAGTTTCACCTGCGTAAACAGGCTCAGATCTCCGATTTCATCCAGAAAGAGCGTTCCGTCACCAGCCTGCTCGAAGTAGCCCTCGCGCGCCCCAACCGTGCCGGTAAATGCGCCCTTCTCATGTCCGAACAACTCGGCTTCGATCAGGGTTTCAGGGATCGCGCCGCACGATACGGCCACAAAGGGGCGGCTGGCGCGAGATCCCAGGTTGTGAATGGCGCGAGCAATCAATTCCTTGCCGGTTCCACTTTCGCCGGTTATAAGCACCGAGGCGTTGAGATTGGTGACCCGCCGCACCAACTGATACACGCGCTGCATATGCGTGCTCGATCCGATCAGCCGGTCGCAACCGGCTGGCTTTTCCAGCCGATGCTGCGCGGTTTGCAATTGCTGCTTCAGCGAGGAGTTTTCGTATGCCCGGCTGAGCATGGTCTTCAGATCGCGAATCGAGGGCGGTCTGCGACAGTAGCCGAAGGCTCCGCTCCGCACCAGTTCGAATGCCGTAGACCGCAGGCCATCGTCCGCCATCACCACTGAGGGAAGATTGGATGCGATTAACTCCCGCGAAAAACCGATGCGCTCCTGCAACGAACCATGATTCGAATTCAGGTCCAGAATCATGACATCGCAATCACCGTTCGAGATCAGGTGATTCATGCCTTCCTCATCCGATTCGAGCAGAACCTGGAAATCCTTCCCGAGGACAGAAGAAAGAAGCGGGTGCAGCGTGCGATCTTCCGAGTACAGTCCGATCCTGATCATGAATGAGCGATCTCCATCATCGTCTACGACTGTGCCGCCTCAGGAGGAAGCGGAAGGTTTGTCTCCATCATCCGGAATCCAAGGCAAGAAAGACAATGGCTGTTTAGTGTTAGTGCAAGGGAAGTGCAATGTTGGTACCAGGTTGCGTTCAAAAACCGTTCGTCGGATCCGCGTGTTCACTCACATTGGCCGCCTGCGCCCTTCACGCGAGGACACACTCCGGCTGGAAACAAGCCTTAAGGCGCTTAAAAAACTCCAGCTGATCGATGCCTGTTGTTCCGTTCCAACCATCGTAGATACCGTTCCTGGGCCGGTCAATGCCACATTGGTAACGAATCATGTTCCCACCGCGGGTGTGAACGCCTGGCACGGAGGGCGACGAAACGATGGCGGTAACGAGGTTTCTTCTTCGGCATGCCCTGGTGTTGCGCACATAAATTATTCATTTAAAACACTTTGAATTGATCATCTCTGGGCATTACATCGAATCGGGGCACATCTTGAGCACGAAATCGGAGATATTGTCCATATCCCACTTGCGGTACTCGCCGCCGACAAGGGTAACGTTTTATCGAGTACCTACGTTTTTTGGTTATCCTGGCGGGTTACTACTTTTTATGTTGTTTACATTGACAAGTGGCACGTCAATTGCACGCAATGAGCATGTCGAATTCGAGAAGGGCCGAAATTCCCCTCGTGGCTTGCGCCGCTGCCCGCAAAGCTGTGTCCATCGGCATTTGAGTCGACGTACGCTGGCGATTCCGGAGAATTCGCCGGACGACCGGGCGTTTTGATGCTCGAGTGCACCCGCACAGCCTGTCCGGGCGACGATCCGCTGGCGTGGCCTTATTCTTCGCACGCGCTGCTTCCTGCCGGCGCGGCCTGTGTATACGTCCTGCTTCACCACGTGAAACCCTTCGTAAACATCCGTGTACACCGGACGGGCATAGAGTTCCGTTATCTTCATGAATTCAAGCTGTTTCGCTTTCCAGCGATTTGGTTGGACAATTGCATTACAATAGTGTTCTCTTGATAATATGGGGGGCGGAGAAGGAGCCGGGGCATGCACTCGTTCGCCTGGTGGCCGACGTTGATTGTTCTCACTGTGGCGACCTTCACTGACTTGCGCAGCCGCCGCATCCCGAATTGGCTGGTGTTTCCCTTCCTGGTGGCGGGGATACTTGTCTCACCCTGGCGCCAGGACTGGCACGGGAGCAGCCATGGATTTGGCTGGCATGGGGTCGGCCAATGTTTTGAAGGTCTTGGTCTTGGCTTGTTGATTTACGGCATACTTTTTTTTGTCGGCGGAATGGGAGCGGGGGACGTCAAGCTGTGCGCCGCAATTGGCGCGTGGATTGGCCCGGCCCAAATGATTTTTGCGCTGGTGATCACAGCCATGGCAGGAGGAATCATCATTTTGTGCTGGGCGGCAGGCGCGTTTGCAGTTGCCCAGTTCAAACGAATACGCATTCACTTCTCCGATTCGAAAGAGGGTGAATTGCGAGGCGATCCGGAACCGGTTCTCCCTGGTCTGCTGAAGCGCAAGATGCCTTACGCTCCGGCCATCGCAGTTGGGACGCTGATTTCGTTCTTTGCACGTTGAGTAGGGAAAGGAACATCATGCCCAACGCGCCGAGGTTCGATCAAGGGGAAGTTAATTCGGAAGTGAAGAATCACGCAAAATGGAGCAGTAATTCAGTGAGTTCAGACTCTTTCCCGTATATCGACTCTCATTCCCCCGATTCCTTCGGCTCGGATCCCTTGTCGATCGCGTTGGTTGGCCCGGACGAAGAGCGCCGAAAGGCGGCAGCAAGCGCGCTCGCGGAATGCCAGGGAGCGGAAGTTCGCGAGTTCTCCGCTTATCCCCCCGGCCTGGACGATTTGCCAAGGTTGCTCGAACAGCGCTACGACGTGATTATCATCGACCTCGACAGCAACCCTGAATACGCCCTTGAGCTTGTGGAGAGCATCTGCGCAAACGGCGCGGTGACGGTGATGGTCTATTCGTCAAAGACCGACCCGGACCTGCTGGTACGTTGCATGCGGGCCGGCGCCCGCGAGTATCTGACGCTTCCTTTCTCCCACACCATCATGGCCGAGGCGTTGGTTCGCGCCGCTGCGAGGCGCCCCGCCCACCGTCCGTCGCGAAAAGTCGGCGGCAGGCTGTTGGTATTCTTCGGCGCAAAGGGTGGCACCGGCGTCACCACGATATCCTGCAATTTTGCGGTGGCCCTGGCTCAGGACACTTCCCAGAGCACCCTGCTGATCGATCTCGACCTCCCGCTGGGAGACGCCGCGCTCAACCTTGGGCTGGTCGCCGACTTCTCGACGATTAACGCTCTTCAGGATTCCGGCCGTCTGGATGCCAGTTTTCTTAACAAGCTCCTGATCAAGCACAGCTCGGGGCTGTCCGTGCTTGCCGCTCCGGGCAAGTTCCCCAACTTCACGGCATCCAACGAGTCCATCGACAAGTTGATTTCGGTTGCGCGTCAGGACTTCGACAACGTGGTGGTCGATGTGGGATCCAGGCTTGATCTGGCGGGAACCGCCCTGTTCAGAGATGCGAGTACGATCTATCTAGTGACCCAGGCCGGAATTCCCGAACTCCGCAATTCCAATCGCCTGATCAGCCAGTTCTTCCCCTCGGGCGGCCCTAAAGTGGAGATCGTGATCAACCGCTATCAGCCTCGCGCGCTGGGGGTCGGCGATGAGCATGTTACGAAGGCCCTGACCAGGCCCGCGCAGTGGAAGATTCCCAATGATTTCGCGGCGGTGCGGCGCATGCAGAACACGGCCACCCCGCTGGTGCTCGAAGATTCGCCCATTTCCCGGCAGATCAAGGAAATGGCGCGATCCGTTACCGGGCAGCAGGAGGCTCCGGCAAAGAAAAAAGGTTTTAGTCTGTTTGGATGATGTCTTACTGAACGCCATCTTGCGCTCGACGGAAGGTCAACCTTGGAACTGCTGAATCTGGAAAAATACAAAGCGGAAATACATCGGACCCTGATCTCCAAGCTGGATCTGGAGAAACTGTCGCGGGTCAACACCAGCCAGGCCCGGCAGGCAGTATCAGGCATTGTCAAAGAGATCATCGCCGACCAGCGGGTTCCCCTGAACTTCGACGAACAGGAAAAGATCCAGGCCGACCTGCTGGACGAAGTCTTTGGCCTCGGTCCGCTTGAGCCGCTGCTCAGGGACCCGAAGATTTCCGACATCCTGGTCAACGACAAGGATCACGTTTTCGTTGAAAAGGGTGGACTTCTTATGAAGGTCAACACCACCTTTCGCGACGATCGCCATCTGCTCCAGATCATCGACCGCATCGTTTCGCGCGTCGGCCGCAGAGTGGACGAGTCCTCGCCCATGGTCGATGCCCGCCTGCCCGACGGCTCGCGTGTGAACGCCATCATCCCCCCTCTGGCGCTCGACGGCCCCTCCCTGTCCATCCGCCGCTTCGGCACCGGCCCCATCGCCGCCAATCAGCTGGTGGTCCTCAAGAGCATTTCGGCGGAGATGATGGAGGTGCTTGCCTCCGCGGTGAAAGCCCGCATCAGCATCGTCATCTCCGGCGGCACCGGCTCCGGTAAAACCACGCTCCTGAACATTCTTTCCCAGTACATTCCCAACAGCGAGCGCCTGGTCACCATTGAGGACGCCGCTGAACTCCGGCTGGCCCAGGAAAACATCGTGCGCCTCGAAACCCGGCCGCCCAACATTGAAGGACAGGGCGCCATCCGTCAGCGCCAGTTGCTGATCAACTGCCTCCGCATGCGTCCCGACCGCATCATCATGGGCGAGATCCGCGGCGAGGAAGCCTTTGACATGTTGCAGGCCATGAATACCGGCCACGAAGGCTCGATGACCACGATTCACGCCAATACGCCGCGTGACGCGATCTCCCGCCTGGAGTCCATGGTGGCCATGGGCAATATGAATATGCCGGAGAAATCCGTGCGCCAGCAGATTGCCTCAGCCATCACCATCGTCATTCAGGCCTCGCGCATGAGCGACGGCTCGCGCAAGGTTACCAGCGTCTCCGAAATTACCGGCATGGAAGAAAACGTGATCAGCATGCAGGAGATATTTGCCTTCAACAAAAAAGGAATTGGGCCCGACGGCAAGGTCATTGGCGCCTTCCAGCCGACACATATCCGTCCCCGCTTCCTCGACAAGCTCCGCGTCGCGGGCATTATCCTGCCCCCAAGCCTGTTCGAGCGCGAAACGCTGGTCAACTAAAAAGAGAGGAGGTCGATCGTTATGATGTTGATTCTTGTTCTTGTATTTGTCGGAGTGTTTTTGGTTGTTGCATTGGTGGTGAGCGCCTCCATGGGCGGAGACCGGCAGGCAAAGCAGGTCATCGCCACCCTCGACTCGGCTCTGGCCACCGAAAGCGTGGAAGCGCGCAACGAGATTCTCAATCTTCGCAAGAGCGACAAGCTCAGCACCATTCCCTGGCTCAATCATCGGCTGCTCAAACTCCAGATCGGACCGCTGCTGCGCGGCCTGCTCGCACAGGCCGATCTCAAGTGGACAGTGGGCGGCATGCTCTCGATGTGCCTCCTCTGTTTTGTTGTTCCGGCCTACGTGCTCTATTGGCGCACGGGCTCCGTGCCGCTGGCCCTTCTGGTCGGAGCGTTCCTGGGCTTCATGCCGATCGCCATTGCGATGTTCAAACGCAGTAAACGCTTCGGCAAGTTCGAGAAGGGGCTCCCGGAAGCTCTCGATATGATGGTCAGCGCCCTCCGCGCCGGACACAGCCTCATCGCCGCGATGGGCCTGGTGGCTCGCGAAAGTCCCGATCCCATCGGGACCGAGTTCAGGATATGTTTCGAAGAGCAAAACTACGGCCTTGAAATGAAAACCGCCATCGACAACCTGCTCAACCGCATTCCCATGCAGGATCTTAGAATCGTTGCGACTGCGATCATGATCCAAAAGGAGACCGGCGGCAATCTTGCCGAGGTGCTCGACAAGACCTCCTGGGTGATCCGGGAACGGTTCCGTCTCAAGCGGCAGGTGGCGACGCACACCGCGCAGGGCCGCATGACCGGGATCGTCCTGACTCTTCTTCCCATTATCCTGGGAATCGCTTTGTATTTCGTGAACCCGACATTGATGAGCATCCTGTGGACGCGACCGATCGGCATCAAGCTGCTTTGGGTGGCCAGCATCATGATCGTGATCGGCGGCTTGATCATCCGGCACATTGTCAATATGGAGGTCTGAAGAGGGCTTATGGGCTTTGCGGTGATTTCGTTCTTCATCATGTTCCTGCTGATCGCGAGCGGGGGGCTGCTGCTGTTCTATCGCGAAGCCATGCTCCAGCGGATTTCCGAGGTGATCAACCCGCAGGCTAAGCCGAAAACCCTGTTGAGCACCATTCAACAAACGGGCTTTTCGATTGGCGGCGTGGTGGAGCACTTCGAAAATGTCCTCCCCAAGAGCCAGGCCGAGGTCGGAGTCGCCATGAAGCGCCTCACCCGAGGCGGCCTCCGCAATGAGTCCGCGGTCAAGGTCTTCTACGGCGCCAAGGTAGTGGTTCCCGTGATTCTTTGCATCCTCGCCTTAGTCAGCGGACTGGCGCACCTCATCGGCCCCTTCATCTATTTGCTGTGCCTTGGCCTCGGGTTCCTGATCCCGGACTTCTGGCTGGGCGCGCGGATCAAGGGCCGCCAGAAACGGATGCGGCGAGGGCTGCCGGACGTCCTCGATCTGCTGATCATCTGCGTTGAGGCCGGACTCAGCCTGGACCAGGCGACCGCGCGCACTTCAGTTGAATTGGCTCTGGCGCAGCCCGAGTTGTGCGACGAATTGAATATCGTCGTCCTGGAGCAGCGCGCCGGGCGCGCCCGTTCTGAAGCCTGGAAAAACCTCGCGGAGCGCACCGGCGAGGACAGCATTCGAAGCCTGGTCAACATGCTGGTTCAGTCGGAACAGTTTGGAACCAGCATCGCCAAGACATTGCGCGTTCATTCCGATACCCTGAGAACCCAGCGCGTGCAGCAGGTTGAAGAAGCGGCGGCAAAGACCACCATTAAATTGATCTTTCCGCTTGTCTTTTTCATCTTTCCCTCGCTCTTCCTGGTTACTCTGGGGCCTGCGATCATTATCATGGTCGATTCGTTCTCATCCACGTTCGGGGCTAAGTGAAAGGAGTTGGCAGAATGGACAGTACTACCATTATTCAGATTGTCGCCGGCGTCTTATTTGTCGTCGTGTTGATCGTTCTGATTCAGCGCCGTCGCACCCGCGTTAAATAGCGGGTCTGGCGGAGAAGTTTTCAGCGGCGCCTTGCAAAGGCCAGGGATTCCGCTGACAAGTGCCGCGTTGAACAGAATCGGGAACACCGCCGCTTTGCCCGGCGCGTGTCGCTCGCGTTCTGTCATGACTCGGAAGCGGAAATAGCAGCTTGTTCACCGAAAGGGGAGTTTTCCATGGATAGCACTACGATTATCCAAATCGTCGCCGGAGTGTTGTTTGTCATCGTACTGATCATTCTGATTCAGCGCCGCCGAACCAGGGTCAAGTAGTACGGGATTTGCAAAAGCGCCGGAGGAGCCGCGCAGGTGCGCGGTTGCCCTCGGCCAGATTCGATAGTCCCATCTGCCCAAAATGGCTGCCCACTGGCATTGATTGTCTCTGGGAGATGCTCTCGGCAGGGGAAGTAGGTGGCGTACGCCCTTGCGCGGCCCAACTGGGCACCGCACCGCGGCCTGCATTGGGTATGCATTTTTAAACCCGGCGATCGCCGTCTGAGATGCTGGTTCGTAGCTTTCACCGGCTGCACCGATGTCGAATTGACAACTGGGATGCCCTCACAACACCCGGTTGCCGGGTAACCGCCGCGGGCGGGAGGCTTTATGGATTCACAAAAGGTTTGCGCGTACAACCAAACTCGCGAGTGCTTTCTCGGCCTGGAGGTCACCGCGGCCGACGTTCCCTACGCGAGCCTCAAAGACATGCTGTTGACGCTTGCATTGCAGTCCGGCGAGGGCCTCTGGATGAATCCGTTCCGGGGCATCCCGGATTCAGGCGTCAGCGCCCCGCTCGATCTCATCTATCTGGACGAGGATTGCCGGGTTACCGACCTGGTCGAGTCGTTCCCGACATTTCGCATCACCCCATTGAGCCCCCAGCCCGCCAGCGTCCTGGCGCTGCCCACCCACTCGATCTATTCGTCCCAGACCCAGACCGGCGATCAGCTCATGCTCTGCCCCGCCGATGAAATGGAGCGCCGCCTCGAAGGATTCTCCAGTTCCAGCATCACCGGAGCCGTGCAAGGCGCGGTGCTCCTGAGAGAAAAACCGCTGTGGAGCGGTGGCCCGGGAGTCTTGCAGCTAAAGCCCCGCTCCGACGAAGTCGAGATCGACCTGAATCCCGAAAAGCCGCACGAAATGGAGCTGATCGAACCGGGTATGACCGACGTCAAGCCGCCCAAGCACTGGCTGGAACGCTGGTGGTCTCCCGATCCCAGGAAGGCGCCTCGGATACCGGCCTCCGGCCTGGCTGCATATTATTGGACCGGCGCCGCTCCCCAGGCGCGCAACATCAAGGACATCAGTTCCACCGGCCTCTATGTGGTCACCGAAGAGCGCTGGTACCCCGGCACCCTGGTCCTCATGACCCTGCAACGGACAGACCTCGGAGATGAATCCGCCGAGCGCTCCATCTCCGTGCATTCCCGCGCCGTCCGCTGGGGAAATGACGGCGTAGGCCTCCAATTCGTGATGAAAAGCTCCCTGACCCCCGAGCAGGGAAGAAACGCTCTCGTTGACGGGGTCAACAGAAAAGAGCTGGAAAGGTTCCTGAGACTTCTGAAAAAGGGCTGAATCTCCCACATTCTCGAGAGTTTGTACCAAAAGTAACCACAATATCAATCTATGGTAATATGGTGTCATTACGATTGGCGGGTCAATTTGACGCTAACGAGGGATTGTGGAGTCGGACTATTCAGTGAACAGTAGATGAAGGGGAACAATATGTCTGCACGAAATGGTTTTGGGCGACAAGCCAGGATCTCCGCTCAAGGGGGTAAGCCTCCCGCGGACTCCAAAGGTGTGCGTGTCCAGACCCGGTCGCGAGTGGCCAGGGTCGGCGCTTTCCTTCGCTCCCGCAACGAGGGGCAGGCACTGGTTGAGATCGCCATTGCGCTCCCGTTGTTGCTGATTCTGCTCACGGGCATTTTCACATTCGGAATCGCGTACATCAATGAAATGACACTGCAAAGTGCCGTGGGGTCGGCGGCGCAGTTGGTCGCGGTCAGCCGCGGGTCCAGTACAGATCCTTGTGCCACAGCGTATGGGGCGCTGAAGGCGGCGGCGCCGAACTTCAACGCAACAAACTTGGGCGCCGGCCTGACGGTCACGGTCAATGGGACAGCTTCTACAAAAGGAGAAACCGCCTGCGCCACAGACTTGGGGACCACGTATGGTGCGAGCTCGGGGAAATCCGTCTCGGTTTCCGCGACCTATCCTTGCACTATCGGTGTTTACGGAAGAAACTTTGCACCAACCTGCCAGCTTGCGGCAACAGTATCGGAGTTGGAGTACTGAATCGGAGTTTGAGTACTAACGCAAAACCATCGAGGTCAACGCAATGAAAATGATTTCTAAGTCGTCCTTTACCGAAAAGTTCCTCAATAACCAGAGCGGGCAGGTGCTTATCTGGGTCGTTTTGGGATTTCTCTCTTTGGTTGCCATGGCCGGCCTCGTTATTGACGGCGGCCTGGCCTATGCCGATCACGCAAACCTTCAGAACACCGCCAATGCGGCGGCCCTGGCCGCGGCTGGCGAGGTGTACTTGTCTTCAGGAAGCGGCGACGCAACCGCTTACGGAAACCAGTATAGTGCCTCGGCCGGAGAAACGAACTCCAGCAGCACGCTGCGGGAAACGGGCACTGTCGCGACCGTCATCACGCCGGTTTGCCTGAACCTGCTCGAGCCGAATGGTGAAACCTGCGGAACCGGTTCGCCCAAAAACGCTGTCCACGCCTACCAGACGAACACCATCAACACATTCTTCATGAGGTTCTTCGGCGTTCCTACGCTGACAGTCAAAGCCGAGGCGACGGCGACGATGAATAGCGTTGCGAATAATTGGAATGTAGCCATCATTGAAGATGCTTCGGGGTCGATGTCCACCACCGACTCCAACTGTACCGGCAGCCCCACGGAATTCCAGTGCGCGCTGCAAGGAATTCAGACGCTGCTGGGATCCATCAACCCGTGCCAATTTGGCCAGACCACCTGCACCAACGCGGACGCAAACTTCCACGTCAGCCTTTGGACATTCCCCAACATCATCACGACGGATCTCCCGGTGGCCAACGCTTGCAGCGGCACAACCTATATTGAGCCTTTGCCGTATCAGGTGCTGACCCTTCCAACTCCCGGAGTCACGGGCTACACACCGCTCACATACGCCTATCCAAACGGGACCAAATGGTCTGCGAGCTATGAGGTCACATACGGAGCGAGCGATGCGGACGCCAATGGCTTTGTGAGCGACTACTACCAAGCCAACTCCCCATCCACGGGGAATCTGAATCCCAGTTCGTCCATCGTGAAGGCGGTGGGAAATGGCGGCAACGGAGGAACGGTCGGCTGCTTGCCCGTCTCCCCAAACGGTATTGCTCTGAACGGCGCTACGGGTACCGGCACTTCCAACTCCATCGTCAACACCGTGAACGTCGGCGAGGGCATCACCTACTACGCGGCCGTACTCTATGCGGCGCAGTCGGCATTGCTCGCCGAGCAAGCCGTGCCCGGCAATACGAACTCGCAGAACGCGATCATCCTGCTCAGCGACGGACAGGCGAACACCCAGTGGATTTATTTTCCGCAGGGTTCTCTCTCGCAGACGCCGTCGGCCAACACTTCCACGAAGTCCACAATTGTGACCGGCACGGGATATCCAACCGGGTACGACACGTTGAAAAGCACTCCGAACACGAGCGCATATGTAGCTGCCCATTACACGACCCCAACCTCGGAAGCCACCGGGTCGGTCTCCGGTCTGTATCCTGACTTCTTCGATGAATGCCAGCAGGCAATTCTGGCTGCCCAGGCCGCCACAAAGGCGGGAACCACGGTCTACGCGGTCGCCTATGGCTCGGAGCAGTCGGGATGCGGCTCCGGAAGCCACGCCGACGACTTTACCGATGTCACGATGACGGCCACCGGGTCTAACCTCCTTGTGCCTCTGAACGCATCTTTCTCGTCGGCTTCGGCGCTTACGCCGTGCATCACGATGGAGAATATTGCCTCCTCTATTGCCACCGGCTCGAGCACTTTCTACTCCGACTATCTTCAAAGCGGTTCCGGAGTCAGTACCAGTTGCCAGTCGGCGTCGAATCCGGAAACTCAGATAGCCGACATCTTCTCGGCAATCGCGGCCAGCTTTACCAAGCCGCGGTTGATTCCCAACACTGCCACGTAGACTCCGGTATAACTCAAGGCATCGCAACCGGCGGGCTTGTTCATCGAGCCCGCCGGTTTTTTTGTTACTCGATGTCAGGAATAATCAGCATCACTTCGACCCGCTTCGGCTGGCCACCTTGTAGCGCGGCCCGAAACTCCCACTGAGCCAGCGAATCCAGCACGAATCTAGACTGGGGAAACTCCGGCGGGAAGACGATTTTAAGTTGCTCGAAACGGCCGTCCGTATTCACAAAGCCATGAATGATAAGTGCATCGGCATTCAAGTCTTCTGAAGCAATGTTAGGCCGCACAATGTTATAGGCCCACGGCGCCTCCAGGTGCGCCGTGTTACCCCCCGATGCCGCATCGTCGGAGCGGGGAAGCGAGTACTGGAAGATCCAGCTCTTGGCAAGACCTACATGCAGGTAAACCGTGTAGGCCATCCTGCCGCCCCATAACCTCGCAGTCTCGGGATACTTATCCTCCAGCGAAACTCCCACTACCACCGAACTAAACTGGCCGGTCCTGGGCAGAGTAATATGCGTAGTTGCGGGCCGCGCTGCCGGGCCTTCATCCGTATCTGACTCCTTCGCGGTCCCCGTGTCGTTCCCGTTTCCAGTTCCGTTGCCGGGAGTTGGCCAGATCTTTGCGCCCGTTCCATTGGCTGCGGCTCCGGCGGGAGCTGTCGCGCCTTTCGCATTGCCTGTCCCCGTCCCCACTGTCATTGTTCCACCGCTGCCGTTCGGGCTGGTGCTGATGTTAGTGCGCGCGGAGGCATTTCCCTGTCCCTGCATCAGCATTCCAGGAGCGGAATCGGAGGAGCTTGCGTTCGCCGGTGGAAGGATAACTTTCCCTTCCGTCATGCGCACATCGGAGATAGATACCACCGCGGTAGGAGTCGGTTGCGCCGATGACACCGAGCTGGTGGTTGGCACCGCTTGCGGAAGCTCCGGTCCCTTCACAACCACCGGAGATGTTGTGCTGGGTAGAATGGGAATCTTCTGCTGAGACAGATCGGTGGCCGAGATACGAACGTCAGCCAGCCTCGCCTCTCGATTGGGTAGTACGGGTGAAGCAAGAACCTGAGCGGCAGTTAGCTTTACCGGTGGGGGCGGAATGATGCTCTTTACCGGTAATTGCTCGGGCGACCAGAGTACGACGGTCGGAAGCGGAATATCCTGCGGGAGTTTCAGAAGGTTCTTGAGTTTCGGCTGCAGTAATGTCTGGTGTGCAACCGGTGCTTCCGTGGCCTGCCGCAGCACTGCTTCCTGTTGGGCGGAACTCACACCCTCGGGAATCTTCTTCGCGTTGGGATAAGGGCTGGGAGAGTCTGAGCCGCTGGCTGGATGCTGCCTCGCCGGCTCGGGCAAATGCAGCTCCAGGTTGCGTACGGTCAATCGCTCGTCGAGTATGCGATTCCTCAATGGCGGCGGGTGCAGGAGGCCATACGCTACCAGAGCGATAACCGCTCCGTGCACCAGAATCGATACAGCAAACGAAGGCGACTTCCGGCCCAGCTCGGGTCGTTCCGAAAACAGCGTGATCGTTTGGGAAGACCTCATGATCGGCTGAACTCCCTATGCGGAATCGTCTGGAAGATGGATAGTGATCCCATTCTATACACACTCTGCAAAGACGGCATGAATGAAGCTCCATCCCCCGTTAGTAATCAATAAGTAATCTTGTTTTGCGCTCGTTAGGTCTGGGTGCTCATAGCTCTCTTGATACCTCTTGCATTTGATTCAGCCTTCGTGACTTATTTGTGTGGACAGTAAGGAAAAAAGTGTACACTGGTCACACGCTAGCCCTTGCTTGACTCTCTGTTTACGCTACCCTCAGGGTCCAGCGCGGAACCTAAACTCGACTCATGGGTCTTGCAATCGACCCAAGGGCCAGCAAGGATGAACTGGCCAGGTTACCAGTTCAAACAGGCTTTCTATGAACCGAAGACTACTTACGATTCTCCTCCTGGCTTTCGTGATTGCCTCGGCATGCGGCTTCCTCGTATGGCGGCTCGTGGGCAAGCAATTGAACCAGGCCAAACCGGTGCCCTCCACGAAAGTGGTTGCGGCTGCCACCGACATCAAACTCGGAGCGGTTCTCACTGCGGCTAACCTGTCCACCATCGAGATCAACGGAGCGCTGCCCAAGGGCGTTCTGCTTCGGCCGGAAAATGCGATTGGCCGGGGCGTGATCTCCGACATCTATGCGGGCGAGCCGATTAACGAAAACCGCCTTGCCGCGGTTGGTTCAGGCGGTGGATTGGCAGCCACCATTCCTCAGGGGATGCGAGCGACCGCAGTCAAGGTCGACGATGTCGTGGGCGTGGCCGGCTTCGTCACTCCGGGAATGCGCGTGGACGTTCTCATCTCGGGCAATCCCCCGGGAGATCAGGCTCGCAACCTGGAAACCGGCACATTGACCCAGACGCTGCTGCAAAACATTCAGGTTTTGTCGGCCGGTCAGGATATTCAAAAGGACGCCGAGGGCAAACCGCATCCGGTTCAAGTCGTTAACCTGCTCGTGACGCCGGAGCAGGCCGAAACGCTGAGCCTGGCGAGCAACCAGACAAAAATCCAGCTTGTGTTGCGGAACCCGCTCGATACCACGATCAACCAGGTTCCCGGTACCGCCATGGTCAACCTCTTTGCGGGCCAGGCGCCGCCCAAGGTCGTGAAAGTCGCGGCAAAGCCAAAGGTCGTGAAAGCCCCCCCGGCCTTTTCAATCGAAGTCATTAACGGTAACAAACGGAGTGAAGCAAAATTCGGTACTCCCGGGGGAACGCAGTGAGATCGAAAGCTGGAATCAACATCGCTTCTCTCAGCGCATTGTGTGTTTTCCTCTGCGCTGTGTCGGGCCTGCAGGCTCAAACTTCTCCGGCACTGGCGCCGGCGGCTCAGGCAGGAGCTTCCCTTCAGGACTCGGCGAATGAGCTTTCAGTTGCCGTTGGAAAAATGGTACTGGTGGATACCGCTCAGCCGATCGCCCGCGTAGCACTTGGGCTGGCTGAGGTGGCCGAAGTTCAAGCGCTCAACCCGACCGAGGTCATGGTAACCGGCAAGACTGCTGGAGAAACCAGCCTCATTATCTGGGATGTCAAGGGTGGCCGTCAGTTCTTCAATGTGACGGTGCGGGCGAGTACGACTGGATTGGACGACAGCCTCGAAGGCATTCGCCGCGAACTTAGAGCCGAGCTCCCCGGACAAGCTCTCAAGGTCACCTCCGACAACGGCATCATCTTCCTGCGCGGCACGGTCAAGAATCTCAATAACTCCGCGCGCGCGGAAAAGATTGCCTCCACGGGCGGAAAAGTTGTCAACCTGCTCAACGTCGATGTGCCACCGGCAGACCCGCAAATCCTGCTCAAGGTTCGCTTTGAAAGCGTCGACCGCACCAAAGAGACTCAATTGGGCATCAACCTGTTCAGCAGCGGGTTCGGAAACACGATCGGCGCAGTCACCACCGGCCAATTCTCGCCGCCAGGGCTTAACCTTCCCACAGGAGGTACTTCGGCGGTGGCGCCGACCATTTCGAATCAGTTGAATCTGTTTGCGTTCTTGCCCGGCCTGAATCTCGGCGCGACCTTGCAGGCCCTTGAGCAGAGACAGTTGGCTGAAGTTCTTGCGCAGCCCAATATCATTGCCGCGAACGGCAAGGAAGCCAGCTTCCTGGCCGGCGGAGAGTATCCGTATCCGCAGGTTCAGGGCTCTTCTTCCGCGGTCGGCGGAGCAGTTACCATCCAGTTCAAGGAGTATGGCGTTCGGCTCAATTTCATTCCGACCATTACTCCCCGCGGAACCATCCGGCTTCAGGTAGCCCCGGAAGTCAGCACACTTGACTTCACCAATGGCATCGAGATATCGGGATTCGATGTGCCCGGCATAGACACCCGGAGGGTGAACACCGAGGTCGAATTGGCAGATGGTCAAAGTTTTGCTATCGGCGGACTGCTGGACGACACCGACAACGAAACCTTCATGAAAATCCCTTTCCTGGGAGATATTCCGATCCTGGGCAAGTTTTTCCAATCGATGCAGAAAACCAAGGTCAGCACTGAGCTGATCGTGATTGTGACGCCGGAGATCGTGACGCCCATTGAAGCCGGGGCAACCCTGCCCGAGCCAAAGTACCCAGGAAAGTTCCTGCCGCCTAACTCCGGCATCCCAATGAACAATCCTGACGCGAAGACCGCCGCTAACACCCCGGCGCCCGCACCGCCATCCCTTCCCGTCGAGAAGCTGATTGACAGCATGAGACCCGAGAGGCCGTTGATCATTGAAAGTGGTTCTGGAACCTTTGGCGCCTCATCGGGCAGCGGGGCCAGTGCCGCGTCGAGCGCTCCGCCGCAGTAGGCATAAGCATTCCGGCTGTCTTAACAGGCAGCAGGGCTGCTGTACAGGCAAAAACCTGGAATTCTCGGCTATCTCTTGAAGGGCGCGTTGTCTGCGCCCTTCAAAGTGTCTCAAGCTAGAAATGATACCCGCCTGAGATTTCCGTTCGAGACAGGCGAGAGGTTTCGAGGCAACCGGATGAATCCGCTTACCAGGATAAGAACGGCAGTGCGTGATCGCCTTTCTCGGCGCCGCAACATTCCCCCGGAAGTTCGCCTGCGAGTTTCCAATCTCACGCGCCACACTATTCTTGCTACATGCATGGAGGTGGCCGATAGCGGCGAAAAACGCAACAAAGGCCTGCTGGGGCGCAAGCATCTCGCTCCTGGAGAGGGTCTGTGGATCATCCCGTGCGAGTCCGTGCACACTTTCTTCATGCGGTTTCCCATCGACCTTGTCTATCTGGACCGCAAGAAGCAAATCAGGAAGCTCAGGAGCGCCGTGCCCGCCTGGCGGCTCTCTGCCTGCCTGTCCGCGCACTCCATCCTGGAGCTTCCCGCCGGCACCATCCGCAATACTCACACCGAATGCGGCGATGCACTTGAGTTCTCGCCTGTCCCGTTGCCGAATGAGGGCTCAGCGGGCATGGAGACTCGAGCCGAATAGATTGTGAAGACCGATTGATCATCCGGCCCTAGCTCGTCGCTTGGCTCCGCTCTGGCGGTGAATCGGAAGCGAAACTCCGTGACACATAGACCCACAGATAGAAAACTCCCATGATCAAAAGGATCAGTGGGGCAGAGAAGATCTGCACATTGATCAGTATCTGCCCGCCAAATCCATTCCCCGGCGGAAACAACTTGTTGATGGCGCCGAGAATCGCTAACCACGAAATATCCCCGATCAAAACGAATGCCGCTGCGTTCAGAAGAAGTGCGAGCCAGCCGGCAATGCCTCGTTCAGCCCACAGCAGGGCGCAGGCGGGAACCGTGAGAAGCAAGAGCTTGGCGTCATATTGATGATGATAGATAGGCAGCATGGAGAGAGCTGCAATGGACGCGAGCGCCAGCGCCGCCCGTGCCTGCGACGATCGAGTTTTCAGAGTGACGAATGCCCATACCAGGATGGGCGGTGCACAGATCAGGTAGGTGACTGGATTGTAGATGCCTGGGTCGTTCCAGAAGGCGCTCACCACCGTTTGCAGATTAATCATCATGCCCAGGCCGTGCCAGCCCGCTGAAGCTTGTCCGGGGTCGGTGAGTCCGCCGCGTTCCGCAAATGCCAGGATATTGGAGTGAAGCTCCTCGATCCAATGGGGCGATATCACCCATGTCCACAGTAACCCGGGCAGACTCAGGGCGACTGTCACCATGAGGGTTTGCAGTGCGCGTCTCCGGTAGATTCCGCCTGCCAATAAGAAGTAAAGCCAGACCAGGCCCGAATCGTGCGGCTTGATTGCCAGGCTGATCGCAAGGCAGAATATGCCGGCCGCCACATATCGCTCTCGAAGAAAGCACCAGACGGCAACAACGCAAAGACCGATCGCAACGCCGGCCATATTGCCAAGAACAATCAGTAACTCGCAGTTGGCGAGAAAAAAACCAATAAGTGCCCCACAGACCACCGGCGACGAGTCAGCCCCGAGATCCCACATGAGAAAAGCGGCAAGAATCAGTCCGCCCGCGATGAGTCCCATCCACAACGTGTGTGCCAGACCCCATGGCAGCATCGCGAAGGGAACCGTGAGAAAGAATGCGGTCGGCAAATACAGATAACGTGCGAAGTGGTTAGCGTGAGTTACATCTCCCGGTCGCGTTCCCCCCTCTGCGCCAGCTACCTGAAGGACCGCGCTTTCGTTATACGGATCGCAATGTTGAATGAGGCACCGCGCGGGATAGTAGACGACTCTGAAATCGACCATTGCGACGGAGGAGCCATTCGATAGCACAGAGCCCAGCAATACAAGCACCAGGCTTCCCAGCAAGAAAAGATACAGACCGTCAAGCCTGGCCTTTTTCATCTTTAGCCTCCCTGCGCGATGCATAAACCCACAGATAGAAAGCACTCATGATCAGCAGTATGGTTGGGGCAGGGAACACCACGATGGCCGTCAGCACCCACCCTGACAGCCACGGCGTGGTCGGGCGCAGGTGGCTGATCACGCCGAAGACAAGCGCCCAGGGAAGATCTCCGGTAAGCACGAATGCCGCGGCATTCACCAGGAGCGCGAGCCGCCCAAGCATGCGGCCTTCAGACCACAGCATGGCGCAAGCGGGAACCGTGAGCAGCAGAAGCTTGGAATCGTAAATCCGATGATAGACAGGCAGCATGGAGATCGCTGCGATTGCCGCGAGCGCCAGCCAGGCTCTCTCCGGCGAGAAGCGCGACCGCAGCGTGACCACAATCCAAACCAGGATCGGCGCTCCGCCGATCAGGTAAGACACTGGGTTGTAGAAGCTCGCATCGTCTCTGAAAAGGCTGACGACCGTTTGCAGGCTGATCACCATGCCAAGGGTATGAGCGCCCATCGATGAGGGTCCAGGGTCGTTCAAATCGCCGCGCGCCGAGGTTGCAGCCAGATTGGAGTGCAGTTCCTGCATCCAATGCGGCGCTACCTGCGACACCCACAGAACGGCCAGCAGGCTCAGGACCGCGGCGAGTCCGAGAGATTTGAGCGCACTCTTTCGGTATGCGCCTCCAGCCAGCAGGAAATAAAGCCAGACGAGTCCCCCGTCATGAGGCTTGAAGGCCAGGCTGATTGCGAGGCACACCACGCCGACCGCAACAAAACGATTCTTGATGAAGCACCAGACGGCAATCAGGCAAAGGCTGATCACAATTCCCGCCGCGTTGCCGATAATCACCAGCACTTCGCTGTTGGCCAGAACAAACGCGATCAAGACGCCTGCGACCGCCGGCGCATAGTCGGCCCCGAGGTCCCACATCAGGAACGCGGCAAACATCAGGCTTCCAGCCATGAGGATCATCCACACCACATAGGCGTGGCCCCACGACAGAATGGCAAGGGGAGCAACAAGGAAAAGCGCTGTCGGCAGATTGATACAGACGACGATTGCCCTGCGCGCCGATCGGGCAAGGATCGGGTCCGATGGGAATTGCCCTCCGTCGGCCTCATACATGCGGAGGATTTCTCCATCCTGGTAAGGATTGCTATGTTGAAGAACGCAGCGCGCCCCGTAATAGATTGCCTTGAAATCCGACATCGGCGCCGGGTTACCCCTTTCAAGAATGGCGCCAAGCATGAGAAAAATCATGCCTCCCAAAAGCAGCAGATAAAGACCGTCGAGCCGCGCTTTTGTCATCACGATCCTCTCTGCTTTCTTCCGATGCCGCTGCGGCTGTTCAATCGGCCGCCGGCTCGCACGCGAGAAAGCTGCTCCGGTCGTTTGGCCCGTATAGAATCCAACCGGATAAGCGAGCTGATTCCGCTGCGGGAGTTATGCATTTCTAACACTCTAGACGAAGGTCGCGGGATGGTCCAATGCGGGCAGGCGGCCGGCTGCTATGGAAGCACCGGGGCAGTAACTGCCGCGTGCTTTTCAGGCTCCTCCGCGCTTGTTTTCTTGAATCCGATTGCGAGCAGATACCACGCCAGCCAGGCTGCCGCGGTCCAAAGAAACTGGGCCGAGTGTATCTTGACGCCGCAGATCAATTCAGCCTCCACCACGATACTGGAAAGCGCGAGAATCACCAGCAGCGTGCGGGACCGTGTACGATATGCGCCATCGAGCAAGCCGGGTATGACCAGCCCCTGGTCGTAAAGAAAACAATACGGCGCCGCGAAGATCGAAACCACCATCAGCTTCCCGCCCTCATTCAACCAGTCCCAGCGGTGGCGGCGGCGCCAGTAATAGATCAGCGCCCACGAGCAGGCCAAAGCCGGCGCCACGTACTGAATCCACATCGTCTTCTCGCTGATCCAGAACCGCAGCACAATACTGAGGCAGGGAATGAATTCCGCCTCGACTCCCACCGTGCGGATCATATGCATGTATTGGCTGAATGCCATTGGGTCAATGCAATAGACGAGCGCGCAACTCGCGGCCATGGCAACGACGGTACCTGCCAGCAGCTTGTAGCTCCTGGTCACAACGATCCACGCCAGCAGGACAACGCCGAAGGGCAGAAACAGGTGAGGCTTCAGCATGCACAGCCAAAGCGAGGCGCCGGCCAGAAAGGGACGCCCGCGATGCAGTCGCAGAAACAGCACGAACCCCAGGAGGGGAAAAAGGGAAGTCTGGCCCATCATCAGGCACAGAAGCGCCGGTCCGAACGAAAGCCCAAGCCAGTGCAACTGGTTTGCGGGCCGTCCATGCATAATCCAGAGCAAATGAACCGAGTACAGCAGGCAGCCGAGCAGAACGAGGGACCAAAGCAGCGTCGCCAGGCGCAGCGGCAGGAACCCCAACGGCATGGCGAGTGGCAGGCTCCACGGCGGGTTGCGCATGAAGCCCACTGTGTATGCATCGGGAAGCCCCGCGCCATGCTCGATCCGCGTCATGGCCTCTGCGTCAAAGGGATTGGCGTGATGAACAAGCTGCTGGCCGGTCGCCCAATACACAACAAAATCGCGCGCCCCTGAAATGTGGTTTGTCAGCGGCGCAGCGCAAATAAATATCGAGACCAACGCAAGCGCCAGCCCGCTTACCAGGGCGATCGCCATTTCAACAATATCGGGGTTTGCCTTCGCTGCGGGAATCCCCGCTCCGCTTGCCATGAACGACATTCTACCCTGCTGTATGGACACTGGTGCGTTTCTTCTCCATGCTCAAGCGCGGCGCGGAGTTCGCTCCGCTACCTGTCACCGAGCCTCCAGCATCGCTGGTGCTCGGTTCATTCGATACAGAAGATAGAGCTGCGCAAATCCAAGAACCGCCAGCGCGAGCGACAGCAATTGAATTCCATGCTTCATCGCGATCGGAAGAGTCACCCACGATGCCGCAAAAATCAAGAAGGACATGAACGCTGTCCAGCGCGTGCCAGCGCTCCAATGCATTTCCTTCACCGCGCCGAGAGTCAGTACCACGGCGACCGCAACCAGGATGGAGTCATACATCGGGACATAGACATTCAAGAGCAGGGTCCAGGTAAGTGTTGCAGCCCAGGCCAGAGTTTGTTGGGGTCCGCCGCCTCTGGCAGACTTCCACAGCAGCACGGCAAGCCCTCCCGCAATGATCGTGACTACGGGGATCATCAAGGCCACACCCAACCCGGACCGGCCGCCGTCAACCGCCTGCAGGCATGAGCCGATGTCGATGAACTTCCAGAGTTGAACAGTCCTTTGGCCCTCAAGGCCGGCCACTCGGCCAAACAAGGCGAGGAACCCCGAGTAGACTTGCCAGATCTGGATTCCACCGAAACCCGTTGACACCAATGCGAGGGCGGCGATGCCGGTCATGAACCCGGCCAGCGTGCGAAATCTGCGCGTCAGCAGCAGCATGGGAACAAACAGCAGCAGCAGTGTCGGCTTATACGCCAGCATTGAGAGCGCCAAACCGCTCAGCATC
>Ga0182012_10001737_pt1 | contig 23817 bp, 34 predicted proteins | sample 612S2SmetaG_FD_120486 | JGI IMG/M metagenome (GOLD analysis project Ga0182012, IMG submission 120486) | Permafrost microbial communities from Stordalen Mire, Sweden - 612S2S metaG | ecosystem: Environmental > Terrestrial > Soil > Wetlands > Permafrost | place: Sweden: Stordalen | collected... | reverse complement strand
TTCAACTCCGGCCCCTACAAGCATTTGCGGGGCTGGAGTTGAAAAGTAAATGTCGACTTACGCATGTTCGCGTGGCCGGTCCATTGCGCTCTTTGCTGGCCGGTTTCAACCGCTCGCTGACAGGAAAGCCGCCGCTTAAGCTCAAAATATGGGCGAGGATTGGGTCGTTGATTTGGTTTACCCTGGGTTTGGGGCTGGCGACATTCTGGCCGGGTGCTCTTTATTTTAATCCCCGGGCCGCGAGGATTTTCATAATTCTTGGGTGGTGGCTTTTCGGCTTGGTGCTGGCCATTTTGGGAGTGCGGAGCCGGACAAAAATCGGCGCTTGGACCGGTATGGCCGGGCTTTTTGAGTTTTTAATTCTTTTTCCATGGCTTTTCCCACCACAATTAGCAGGATGATTCGAGCCCTCATGAAACTTCTGTACCTCATATTGCTGTTATTGAGCCTCTTCCGACCGGCGTTGAAGGCGAGCCCTGCTGTCCACGCGCGAATTCTGGCGGCCAGAATCGACATTGATGACGGATTGACGAAGGCACTCGATGCGTTCCGAATTGATTGCGGCCGTTATCCCACCACCGCCGAGGGGTGGGCCGCCCTGATCCACTGTCCAACCAACCTCCCGGCGGAACGCTGGCACGGGCCTTATTTGGATAAAGTTCCCGTGGACTCGTGGGGGAGTGTTTACGTTTATGTCTCGCCAGGCGTTTACCATCCGAATGGGTTTGATCTCTATTCCTGCGGAACGGGCGGCGTCAGCAAGAACAACGGGAGTGACCCCGAGGACATCAACAACTGGGACCCGAATTCGCCGCATCGAGTCGGTGATGACACGCCGAAGACCCTTGTGACCGCGCTTGTTGGGGGCAACCTCGTGTTTTTGGCCCTGAACGGTTGCTTGGCATTCCGGCAATTACGGGCCAACATCAAGCCACCAGTCAAAGGCCAGGTGAGGAAAGAAATGGGGTCCGTGATCTGGTTTGTGTTGGGATGGGGCCTGCTCGTCATTTGGCCGGCTCGTCTTTTGCCTGTCCCCGACGGGATTATTATTTCGGCGTTCCTTGGGTGGTGGGTATTCGGCGTGGTGCTGGCCATTGCCGGACTATGGACCCGCTCAAAAATCGGCGTTTTGGCAGGTTTACTGGGCCTTTTGGATTTTTTAATCTTCATCCCGTTGCTTTGCGTTCCCCGCCTGGCGGGACGATGAAAACCCTCATGAAGCTCCTGTGCCTGATTTTGATTTGTTTGAGTCTGGAGTGGCCGGCGTCTGCGGCTTCTGACCAGGCGCGACCCACCGCCGCCCGGGCGGACATTGATGGAGAGTTGACGACCGGGTTGGAAACGTTCCGGCGTGATTGCGGCCGTTATCCCACCACCACCGAAGGGTGGGCCGCCCTGACGCAATGCCCCACCAACATTCCGGCGAAACGCTGGCATGGGCCTTACTTGCAACAAATTCCCGTGGACCCGTGGGGGCGTGTTTATGTATATGCCTCTCCGGGCCTTCACCATCCGAACGGGTTTGATCTCTATTCCTGCGGCCCGGACCCGACCAGCAAGAGCAAAGGAAGCGGCCCCGATGACATTAACAACTGGGATCCAGACTGTCCGCATCTGGGCCTTGGGTACACGTTGAGGAATCTGGAGCTGCCCGGCTTGATTTTTATGGGCCTGGGCGTTCTGGTTATCGGGCTCGTACGGTGGACCGGGCGGCCAGGCCAGGCCGGCGCGGCCCGCCTGCCCGCCACGAACCAGATGGGGCAACTATTGGCGGTGATCTGGCAGGCGCTGGGCTTAGGCCTGTTTTTCCAACAGGCCGTCCATCGGCACGTTGATCTTCCGTTTAACCTGCTTTGGTGGGTGATAATTGGGGTGTGGGGCGTCGGGTTGGTGCGGACGATTGACAGATTCATGAGCGGTTCCCCAACCCGAATTTTCGCCGGATCCGTGCTGGTTTATGAAATCGTTTTCATTCTGTGGTGGTTGGCCATGCCGCGCATGGCATAGTGATGCAGAGGGTTTCATAAACCAAAAAGCCCGTTTTTGCGAACGGGCTTTAAGAATTCAAACCAGGCTCAAGCTTTGGTTTCCGGGGCCGACGGGGGGGCCGGGGCGGCCTCAATCGCCTTGGTCTCCGGGGCGGGCGCCTCGGGCGTCTTGGTCACGGTGGCCTCCACCTCGGTGGCGTCGCCGGCCTTTTTCTGGGCGGCTTCCGGCGCCTCCACAATCACGTCCACCCATTCCAAAATGGCGCGCTGGGCGGCGTCGCCGTTGCGCTGGTTCAGGTGCAGAATCCGGGTGTAACCGCCATGCCGGTCCTTGAAGGCCGGGGCGATTTCCGAGAACAGGATTTTGGCGGCGTCCTCCTGGTGCAGACGGGCCACCGCCAACCGGCGGTCATGGACGGTCCCGCTCTTGCCGAGCGTGACCAGCTTTTCCGCCACCGAGCGGGCCGCCTTGGCCTTGGCCAGGGTGGTGGTCACCCGGCGGTGGATGATCAGACTGCAGACCAGGTTGGCCAGCATCGCGTTGCGGTGCTCCGATGTGCGGCCCAGCTTGGCCGTTCGCTTCAAATGTCGCATAACAAATTACTCCGGCTTGGGTTCTTCCTTGGGGGCTTCCAGCAGGCCCGGCTCAAAATTCATGCCGAGCGAGAGGCCCAAGGCCGTCAGTTTATCTTTGATTTCGTTGAGCGACTTTTTGCCAAAGTTGCGGTACTTGAGCATTTCCTGCTCGCTCTTCATGGCCAGTTGGCCGACGGTGGTGATGTTGGCGTTGTTCAGGCAGTTGGCCGCCCGCACGCTCAATTCAATCTCATTGACGCTCATGTTGAGCAGCTTCTTCATCTTGGACTTCTCTTCGTCCTGCTTGTCGGCCGCCTCCTCAAATTCCACGGCGTTCTTGTCATAGCCCACAAACACGTCCAGATGATGGGCGAGGATGGCCGAGGACTGCGTCAGCGCGTCATCCGGCGTGATCCGTCCGTCCGTCCAAATCTCCAAAATCAACCGGTCATAATCCGTCCGGTTGCCCACGCGTGCGGATTCCACCGCGTAGCGCACCCGGGTCACGGGCGAGAAGAGGGAATCAATCGCCACCACCCCGATGGCCTGACCGGGCTTCTTGTTCTCGTCGTTCTGGCAGTAGCCCCGGCCGACCCGGACGGTCAGTTCCATCTCCAGTTTCTTCTTTTTGTCCAGGGTGCAGATCGGCTGGTCGGGATTGACGAGTTCAACGTTTTGATTCGTCTGAATGTCGGCGGCGGTGATGGCCCCCTCCTTGTTCACGGACAGCAGGAGCACCTGTTCTTCGCGGGTGTGGGCCTTGAACTTGACCTTCTTCAAATTCAAGACGATGTCGGTCATGTCCTCGACGACGCCCTCGATGGTGGCGAACTCATGCATGGCGCCGTCCACCTTCAAGGAGGTGATGGCCGCGCCCTCCAAGGAGGAGAGCAGCACGCGGCGGAGCGAGTTGCCGATGGTGTGGCCGTAACCGGTTTCAAACGGATCGGCGATGAATTTGGCGTAGGTGGGCGTGGCGGTGGCCTCTTCCTTCTGCAACCGCTTCGGCATTTCGAATCTACCAAGTCTTACAGCCATAGGTCTTCTTTCAACAATTGTTATCTGGCGCCCCGGCCCTTATTCCCGGAGGTCGGAAACGCCCGTATAATTGTTTGGTCCCGCCGGAGCGGGACGGGTTGTGGTTTAACGGGAATAAAATTCTACGACGGCCTGTTCGTTGGCAATGGGCTGGATCTCGTCGCGCGTCGGAATGCGCATGACGACGCCCTTGAACTCTTCTTTGCCGAGGGAGAGCCAGTCGGGCACCGCGCGGCTGACGGCCACTTCCAAATTCTTGGTTGCCAGTTGGCGGGAAACGTTGTTGTTCTTCACCTGCACCACGTCGTTCACCCGCAGCGCATAGGAAGGAATGCCGACCTTGCGGCCGTTGACCGTGACATGCCCGTGTCAGACCATCTGCCGGGCGGCGGCGCGGGTGTTGGCAAAACCCAAGTGGTACACCACGTTGTCCAGCCGCGTCTCCAAAATCTGCAGCATCTGCTCGCCCGTCACCCCGCGGCGGCGCAGCGCCTTCTGATACACCCCGCGGAACTGCCGTTCCATCAGGCCGTAATAATAACGCAGCTTCTGCTTTTCAATGAGGCCGAGACCGTAATCGGTGTGCTTGCGGCGGGATTTCGGGCCATGCACGCCGGGACCGTAGTTGCGGCGTTCCAAATACTTGGACGGGCCGAAGATCGGCAGGCCAAAACGGCGGCTGATGCGAACACGAGGACCTGTATAACGAGCCATAATTTAATGCAATGTCAAAGCGGTGAGAGGTTAGACGCGGCGTTTTTTGCGCGGACGACAGCCATTGTGCGGGACGGGCGTCACATCCTTGATGGCGCTGATTTCCAGGCCGATGGCCTGCAGGGCGCGGATGGCGGATTCCCGGCCTGACCCCGGACCCTTCACCCGAATTTCCACTTCCTTCATGCCGTGGGCCATCGCCTGGCGGGCGGCGTCCTGCGCCACCTGTTGGGCCGCATACGCGGTGCTTTTGCGCGAACCCTTGAAACCGACCCGGCCGGCGCTCGACCAGCCGATCAAATTACCCTGCATGTCCGTGATGGTCACCTGCGTGTTGTTGAACGTGGCCAGAATGTTCGCCACACCGACGATCACGTTTTTGGCGTGCTTGGCCTTGACGATCTTTTTGGCATTGGCGTCCTCGCCCAACAATTCGGCCGCCGTCGGAGCCGCCACCACCGGGGCTTCCGGCGGTTTGGTCGGGTCAATCACCGCAGTGGCCCCCGCCTTGGGGGCTGAGGCCGCCGGGGCCGCTGCGCCGGGAGCCGCCGTCGCCGCCGGGGCGCCTTTGGCACCCGCTTCGGCCGCCGGTTTGCCCTCTTTTTTCGGGGCCGCCTTTTTCTTGATTTCTTCAGACATAATACAAATTAGAGCTTAGTGAATGCCGGTTTTGGCGTTCGGATTGCGCTGCACGCCGACGGTGCGGCGGGGCCCCTTACGCGTGCGGGCGTTGGTCTGGGTGCGCTGGCCGCGCACCGGCAGGCCGCGCAGATGCCGCATGCCGCGGTAACATTTGATGCCCTGCAACCGCTTGAGGTTGATGCCAATTTCGCGGCGCAAATCCCCCTCGATCACATACTTGCCCTCTTGGATCGCGTGCACGATCTGGGACAACTGCTGTTCGGTAAGATCCTTCGCGCGCACGGACCGGTCAATGTTGGCGCGTTCGAGGATCTCGATCGCGTTGGTCGGGCCGATGCCGTAGATGTAGCGGAGCGCAATATCAATGCGCTTGTTGGGCGGAACTTCCACACCGATGATGCGTGCCATAGGTTAACCTTGCCGTTGTTTGTGACGTTTGTTGGTGCAAATCACGCGGATGACGCCACGACGGCGCACCACCTTGCAGTGCTCACACATTTTTTTGACTGACGCGCGAACTTTCATTTTCTAAATCGTTTGTTTTTCCGGCAATAGCCGCCCGACCGACAGGTCATAGGGCGTCAATTGCAATGTTACCGTATCACCGGCTTTCCAGCCGGCCTGTTTTGCGGCCGCCCAACCCGCCACGAACGCCGTCAAACGGTGTCCGTTTTTCAACTCGGCGTGATAGGTGCCGTTCGGCCGCACCGCCACCACCACCGCCGTTACACGGAAAACTGGGTCTCCGGGCATGTCAAAATCTCCGGCCGGCCTTCGGTGATCAACACCGTATGCTCAAAATGGGCTGATAGTGAACCATCTTGCGTCACCACTGTCCAGCCGTCTTTTAATATTTTCACGCTGGCACCACCCGCATTGACCATGGGTTCAATCGCCAGCGTCATCCCCGGCCGCAACCGCTGGTTGCTGTTCCGGTCCACAAAATTGGGCACCTGCGGCTCTTCATGCATCGTCCGCCCGACCCCGTGCCCGACAAATTCCCGCACCACGCTGAAGTGGTTGCCTTCCACGTATTCCTGCACCGCGCGCGAGATGTCCGTCACCCGGTTGCCCGGCAGTGCCGCCGCGATCCCCGCGAACAATGCGCGTTCCGTCACATCCATCAACCGCTGCGCCGCCACGCTGCATCCGCCCGCGGCCACCGTTTTTGCGGTGTCACCCACAAAACCCCGGTACACCACGCCCACGTCCAGGCTCACAATGTCCCCGAATTTCACCACCCGCTCCCCCGCGAGCCCGTGCACCACTTCTTCGTTGACCGAAATGCAGGTCTGGCACGGATACTTTCGGTACCCCAAAAAGGCGCTCCGGGCCCCATGCCCGCGGATGACCTGCGCCGCAAAATTATCAATCTCCCGGGTCGTCACCCCGGGTTTGATGAAGGCCGCCACTTCATTCAACACCATCCCGGCCAAAACGCACGCCGGGCGCATTGATTCCATATCCAACGCCGTTTTGAGGACAATCTTACCCACAGTCGCAGCCTTAGAAACGTCCCCGGATCCGGCCCTTCTTCAGGAAGCCGTCGTAATGACGCATCATCAAATGCGATTCCACCTGCCGCATCGTGTCCAACAGCACCCCCACGGTGATCAAAATGCTCGTGCCGCCAAAAAAGGTGCTCACCGCATACGGCACCCCCAGTTGCTTGTACATGATGATCGGGATGGTGGCAATGACGGTGAGAAACACCGCGCCGGCCAGGGTGATGCGGCTCATCGCCTTGTGAAGATAATCGCTGGTGCCCTGCCCCGGACGCACCCCGGGAATGTAGCCGCCGTTTTTCTTCAGATCATCGGCAATCTGCAATTCATTGAACTGCGTCGCCACCCAGAAGTAGGAAAAGAACAGAATCATCAGCGAATACAGCGCCAGGTACATCACCCCCCCCTCGTTCAAATACACGGCGATGTCATTAAAAAGGGCGATTTTGAAATGATCCCCCAAGATCAGAAATATCTTTTGGGGAAACAACAGAATGGACTGGGCAAAAATGATCGGCATCACCCCGGCATAATTCACCTTCAGCGGCATGAAGGAGGTGCCGCCCGCATACATCTTGCGCCCCACCGCCCGCTGGGCGTATTGGACGGGGATTTTCCGCTGCGCCTGCGTGATGGCGATCACCCCGGCAATCACCGCCGCCAGCAGGATGACCAGCAACAGCCCCGTGCCCATGACATGGTAACCGGATTCCGGCGTCAAAAACATGTCCCCCAGGCCGGTGACCATCTGCGGCAGCCGGGCTACAATGCCGATGGTGATGATCAGCGAAACGCCGTTGCCAATGCCCCGTTCCGTAATTTGTTCCCCCAGCCACATGAGCAGCATGGAGGCGGTCGTCATCAACAACACCGCCTGGATGACGAACCACCAGATATGGTTGTCGCTGAACAGAATCAGGCGGTCCATGCCCTGTCCGTAAATTTTCTCAGGGTTTTCAAATCCGATGGCAAACACCGCGCCCTGGATCAGGCAGATGATGACCGTCAGAAAACGGCTGTATTGAATGATCTTGGTGCGCCCGCCCTCTTCGCGGGCCAGTTTGCTCAGGCGCGGCCAGACCGCCGTCAGCAATTGAATGATGATCGTGGCACTGATGTAGGGCATGATGCCCAGGGTGCCGATGGCCCCGCGTTCATGCGCCCCGCCCGCAAACAAATTGTACATGCCCATCAGCCCGCCGCCGCCGTTGTGGGACTTGTCGCTGAAAAACTTCGACAGCGCGTCCCCGGACAAACCCGGAATGCGGATGAAGGCGATCAGCCGGCACACCAGCAGAATTTTGGCGGTGAACCAAATCCGGGATTTCAGCTCCGGAATTTTGAAGCAGTTGGCGAAAGTTATGGCGATGTTGCGAAACATGGCTTAATCCGTCATGCCTTGGCCGGTTCAACGGCCGGCTTGGCCGCCACAATTTCGCAGGTGCCGCCGAGGGCCTCAATTTTGGTTTTGGCCGAGGCGCTGAAAGCGTTCGCCACCACCGTCAGTTTCTTGGTCAGGACGCCCGTGCCCAGAATCTTCACCCCGGCGGATTTGCCATTGACCAGGCCCGCCGCGCGCAACGATGCTTCGTCCACGCGGGCGCCGTTGTCACAGGCTTCCAACCCCCCGAGGTTGACCGGGCTGTAACGCACCGTGAACCGGGCGTTGTTGAACCCGCGCTTGGGGATGCGGCGGATGAGCGGCATCTGGCCGCCTTCGAAACCAATCCGGATGGAGCTGCCGGAACGGGCCGTCTGGCCCTTGCCACCGCGGCCGCTGGTCTTCCCGTGGCCGCTGGATTCACCCTGGCCAAGCCGTTTTGTCCGGTGCTTGGCACCAGGACGGGGTTTAAGTGTGTGCAGTCGCATAAAAATTAAACGGTGGCCGGGGCCGGGGCCGGTCCTTCAGCCACCGGCGGCAGAACGGGCGTGGGCGGTTGCGGCGGGGCGGCCTTCCTGAGCGCCAGCCCGCGGCCTTTGTAAATGTCCTCGCGCAACCGGAGGTGCAACAGCGCCTTCAAAGTGGCCTTCACCACGTTGGCCGCATTGCTGGAACCCAAGGACTTGGTCAGCACGTCTTTCACGCCGGCGGATTCCAACACCGCGCGGACCGTCTTGCCGGCAATCAAGCCCGTGCCGGGCGATGCCGGACGCAATAAAATCTTCGCCCCGCCATAGGTGGAATAGACTTCGTGCGGAATGGTGACATCCTTCAGCGAAACCGGCACCATCTGGTTCCGGGCCAGTTCACCGCCGCGCCGGATGGCATCCGCGACTTCGCTGGCTTTGCCCAAGGCATAACCCACGCGGCCGCGCTTGTCGCCCACCACCACCAGGGCGCTGAAATTAAACCGGCGGCCGCCTTTGACCACCTTGGACGAACGGTTGATGAACACCACCTTCTCCATCAACTCTTCGGAGGGTCCGCCGCCAAATCCGCCGTCCGCCCCATCACCACCGGGTTTGCCACGCCGGCCGCCGCGTCCGCGCGGGCCCCGTTGGTCGTCGCCACCAGTTTTTTTGAGTTCAGCCACAGTATTCTTCTTGGTTCAGGTTAAAATTGCAGACCGCCTTCGCGGGCCGAATCGGCCAGCGCCTTGACTTTTCCGTGATAACGGGTGCCGCCACGATCAAACACCACCTGTTTGATCCCCTTGTCGAGGGCCGCCTTGGCCGCCAGCGCGCCGATCACCTTGGCGCTGGCCACGTTGGCCGCCAGTTTGTCGCGGTCCGGCGTGTTTTTGCCCAGCGTGGAGGCCGCCGCCAGCGTCACGCCGGCATCGTCATCAATAAACTGGACGTGGATGTTTTTGTTCGCAAAGCACACCGCCATGCGGGGCCGTTGCACGGATCCGTGGATTTTTTTCCGGATGCGCCACCGGCGTAATTGCGCCAGACGTTGTTTCTTATCAGTTCTCATTGCAGTTTCGCCACGGATTTGGCCGGGGCTTGAAATTTTCGTTATTGGACCGTCTTGCCTTCCTTGCGCACCACATGCTCACCGGCATAGCGGACACCCTTGCCCTTGTATGGTTCCGGCGGATAGAAGCCGCGAATTTCGGCGGCCACCTGGCCCACCACACGCTTGTCCGGCCCTTCAATCGTCAGCTTGGTGTTTTCCTCCACCGTCACCTTGACCTGGTCCGGAATCTCATAATTCAACGGATGCGAATACCCCAAGGACAGGTTGACCAACTTCCCTTGAACCGCGGCCTTGAAGCCGACGCCCTGGATTTCCAGCTTTTTGACAAACCCTTCGGTCACGCCTTTGACCATGTTGTTGACCAGCGCGCGACTCAGGCCGTGCAGGGCCTTCGCTTGCGCGTCCTCGCCGTCCCGGCTTACCACAATTTTCCCGTCCTGAACTTTCAAGCTGGTGCGCCGGGGCAATTCCCAGTCGAGTTTGCCCTTCGGCCCCTCGACCAGAACTTTCTGGCCCTTCACCTCGACCTTGACCTTCGGGGGAATGGCAATCGGTTGTTTTCCTATTCGCGACATAAAATTAAAATGTTACCAAATGTAGCAGAGCAATTCCCCGCCCAAGTTTTTCTTCTTGGCCTGGGTGCCCGTCATCACCCCTTCGGAGGTGGACAGGATCGAGACCCCCATGCCGCCCAGCACGCGCGGAATTTCGGTGGACCCGACATACTTGCGCAAGCCGGGCTTGCTGACGCGCTTCAAACCTTCAATGACGGCCTTCTTGCCCTGATATTTCAGTTGGATCTTCAGCTTCTTGATGGTCTTGCCATCCACCGAAACCTCGGTCACATAGCCCTCACTTTTGAGGATCTGGGCCACGCCCTCCTTGATCCGCGAGTGGGGCATTTCCACCGCCGGCAGCAGCGCCCGGGTGGCGTTGCGGATGCGCGTCAACATGTCAGAAATCGGATCGCTCATAATAATTACCAGCTCGCCTTGGTTACACCCGGGATCAAACCGTTCAACGCGGATTCGCGAAACGTCATGCGCGAACAGCCAAATTTGCGCAGATACCCGCGGCGGCGACCGCTCATGGAACAGCGGTTCACCAGCCGGGTTGGGCTGGCGTCACGCGGCAACTTGGCCAGCCCGGCGTAGTCGCGCTTGGCCTTCAATTCCGCCCGGATCGCGGCGTACTTTTTCACCGTTTCCGACTTGCGCTTGTTGCGCTCCAACCATGCTTTTTTCGCCATAAAAAAAAATTATTTCTCCGCAAAGGGAAAGCCCATCAGTTTCAACAAATCCAACGCCTGCGCGTCCTTGCCGGCGGAGGTCACCAAGGTGATGTCCATTCCCTGCTGGCGCTTGATCTTCTCCAGTTCGATCTCTGGAAAAATGGTCTGGTCGGACACCCCGAAGGTGTAATTGCCGCGCCCGTCAAACTTGCGGGGCGAGAGCCCGCGGAAGTCACGGATCCGGGGCAGCGCCGCCGAAACCAGCCGGTCAAAAAACTCGTACATCTCGTCGCGGCGCAGGGTGACGCGGCACCCGATCACCTGGCCCTCGCGCAACTTGAAGTTGGCGATGCTGTGGCGGGATTTGCTGGTGGCCGGCTTGCGGCCGGTGATCAGCGTCAAATCCTTGGCGGCGTCCTCAATGGCGCCCTTTTCCAGCGAGGCACCCACCCCCATGTTCACCACGATCTTCACCAGCTTGGGGATCTCGTGGACATTCGAGTAGTTGTGGCGGGCCTGCAGGGCCGGCACCACCTCGTTCTTGTATTTTGCGTAAAGTCGGGCTTTCATTTTTTGGCGCCACGGATTTGGCCGTGGCAAATCATTCTCTTATCAGGTTGCCGCCGGGGCGGGCGTCCGCTTGGCGGCGCGCGCGTCAAAATTCGCCGCGGTCATCACGTTGGAAACATGGATGGAGCCTTCGCGCTCCACGATGGCGCCCTGCGGATGCTGCTGGCTCTTGCGCGTATGGCGCTTGATCATCTGCACCCCCTCCACGATCACGCGCTCCTTGCGGGCCACCACGGCGATGATCTTGCCCCGCTTGCCTTTTTCCCGGCCGGCAAGGACCACCACTTCGTCACCTTTTTTTACATGAAACTTTGACATAACTTCAAATCACTTCCGGGGCCAGCGAGATGATCTTCATGAACTTCTTGTCGCGCAGCTCGCGCGCCACCGGCCCAAAAATCCGCGTGCCCTTCGGGTTCAACTCCTTGTCAATGATGACACAGGCGTTCCGGTCAAACCGGAGGTACGAGCCGTCCGCGCGCGGGATGATCTGCCGGGTGCGCACCACCACGGCGTCATGCACCTCGCCCTTTTTCACCGTGCCGTCCGGCGCGGCGTCTTTGATATGCACCTTGATCACATCCCCAATCCCGGCGTACGTCTGATTGCGGCCCAAGACCCCGATGGCCCAGGCAATTTTGGCCCCGGTGTTGTCCGCCACATCCAGACTGGAACGAATTTGCAACATAAAAAATAATCAGGCGGCCACGGGGGTTTCCTGCACGGCGCGTTCCACCACGGCCACCAGGCGCCAGCGCTTCAATTTGGACAGCGGCCGGGTCTCCTGGATGCGCACGGTGTCCCCGACCTTGGCCTCGCCCTTCTCGTCGTGGGCGTAAAACTTCTTGTAGGCGGTGACAATCTTCTTGAACTGGGGGTGCGGAAAACGCCGCTCCACCCGCACCACGATGGTTTTGGCCATCTTGGCGCTGACGACTTCGCCCACCCGCTCCTTGCGGTTGCTGCGGGCGGCGTCCGGGGGTTTGACCGCTTCGGGTTGTTTGACAGTATCAGACATACAAAAAATCAGGCGGCCTTCACCTTGTTGCGCAGTTGCGACAGGCGCGTTTCCAAACGCGCGATGTCCTTCCGCAGGGTCCGCAGCCGGGCGGGTTTTTCCAGTTGCGCGCTGGCCTGCTGCAGGCGCAAGTTAAACATCTCGTGGCGCAGATCGCGGCTCTTGGCCGCCAGTTCCACCTGCGTCATGTCTTTGGATTCAGCAAATTTCATGGCCGTATGATTCAGCTTACCGCGTGATGCCGCGTGATAAATCGGGTTCGGATCGGCAGTTTCGTCGCCGCCAGCCGGAGCGATTCCCGGGCCACCGCCTCGGTCACCCCGTCCACTTCAAACAAAATGTTGGCCGGCCGGATGACCGCCACCCAGGATTCCAAGGGCCCCTTGCCCTTGCCCATCCGCGTTTCCAACGGCTTCTTGGTGTAGGACTTTTGCGGAAAAATCCGGATCCACATCTTGCCGTGCCGCTTCATGTTGCGGGCGATGGCCACGCGGGCCGCCTCAATCTGCTTGGTGTCCAGCCAGCAACGTTCCATGGACATCAAACCAAATTCGCCAAACGCCACGGTGCTGCCCCGGTGCGCGAGCCCGGTCCGGTGGCCCCGGTGCATCTTGCGAAACTTTACTCTGGCGGGTTGCATTGACATAACAAAATTCTTCGCTTAATCATCCAATCGTAACTTCCGCGGCCGGAGCGGGTGCCACCGCCTTTTGCGGCTTGTTGTCACCCTTGCAAATCCAGCACTTCACCCCGAGCTTGCCGTAAACGGTCAGCGCCTCGGCAAAACCATAATCAATGTTGGCCCGCAACGTGTGCAGCGGCACCCGGCCCCAGTGGTACATTTCCACCCGCGCCAGTTCCGCCCCGCCCAACCGCCCCGCGCAGCGAATCTTGATCCCCTCGGCCCCAAAATCCTTCGCCGTCTGCAGCGACTTCTTCATCGCCCGGCGGAAGGAAACGCGGCGCTCCAATTGCAGCGCGATGTTTTCCGCCACCAATTGGGCGTCCAACTCCGGCGTCTTGATCTCCACGATGTCCACATAGACTTCCTTGCCGGTCATCTTGCTGATCTCTTCTTTAAGCTTGTCAATTTCCGAGCCTTTGCGGCCGATGACGACCCCGGGACGCGCGGTCAAAATGGTCACGCGGCAGCGGCTCGCCGCGCGTTCGATCAGAATCTTCGGCACCGAGGCCGATTCCAGTTTCTTCTTCAGCAGCGCGCGGATCTTGCGGTCTTCCGTCAGCAGGCCGCCAAATTCTTTCTTGCCGGCGTACCATTTGGAACGCCAGTCCTTGTTGACCGCCACCCGCAGGCCGATTGGATTTGTTTTTTGTCCCATACCAATTATTCGTCTGACAAAGTTATTTTGATGTGACAGCGGCGCTTGAGAATCGGGCCGGCCGAGCCGCGCGCCTTGGGCATGAACCGCTTGATGGTCGTCGCCGTCCCCGCCACCGCTTCCTTCACCCGCAGGGTGTCGGCCTTGAGCTTGTTGTTGTTTTCCGCGTTGGCGATGGCGGAATCCAGCGTCTTGGCCACCAGCCGCGCGCCCTTGCGCGGCACAAACTTCAGCACCGCCCGGGCCTCCAGCGCGGGCATCCCCTGGATCTGGCGCACGACCTCGCGCATTTTCTGCGCGGACATCGGCACATTCTTTAATATCGCAAAAACTTGCATAATGCTATTTCGCCTCCGCCTTGGCCGTGTGGGCGCCGTGTTTCTTGAATATCCGCGTCGGGGAAAATTCACCCAGCCGGTGACCGACCATGTTTTCCGTGACGAACACCGGATTAAAAATCTTGCCGTTATGAACGGTGAAGGTGAGCCCGACAAAGTCCGGGGTGATCATGGACCGCCGGGACCAGGTCTTGATCGGCGTCTTCTGCTTGGTGTCCTTCGCCTTCTGGATTTTCTCCAGCAGGTGAAGCTCCACAAACGGACCTTTTTTTATCGAACGTCCCATAATATATGATTACTTATTCTTCATCGGCAAACCGTTGCGCTGCACCACAATGAAACGGTTGGAATATTTGTACTTCGTGCGGGTCTTGCCGCCTTTGGCCACCCGGCCCCAGGGCGACATCAACTGCTGCCAGCCGCCGCCGGACTTGGACTTGCCCTGGCCGCCGCCGTTCGGGTGATCCACCGGGTTGCGCGCCACCCCGCGGGTGATGCCGCGGATGCCGCGATGCCGCGACCGGCCCGCCTTGCCCAAAATCACGTTCTCGTGCTCGGTGTTGCCCACCTGCCCGACCGTCGCATAACATTCCTCGTTGATCTTGCGGATTTCGCCGGACGGCAGGCGGATTTGCGCATAACCCTCGTCGCGCGACATCAACGTCGCCGCGCCACCCGCCGAACGGACGATCTGGCCGCCTCGGCCGGGGGTCAGCTCCAAATTGTGGATGGACAGCCCCACCGGAATGGCTTTCAACGGCAGCGCATTGCCGACCTCCGGGGGGGCGGTCGGACCGCTGGAAATCTTGACGCCCACCTTCACCCCCACCGGGGCGATGATATATCGTTTCTCCCCGTCCTGGTACTCCAGCAGCGCCAGCCGGGCCGAGCGCATGGGATCATATTCAATTGCAATGATCGTGGCCTCCACGCCATGCTTGTTGCGCTTAAAATCCACGAGCCGGATCTTCTGCTTGTGGCCGCCGCCAATGCCCCGCGCGGTCACGCGGCCATAATGATTGCGACCACCCGATTTTTTACGCGTGATGACCAAAGCCTTTTCCGGCTTTGTCTTCGTAATATCGCTGTAGTCCGCAATAGTAATATATCGCGTAGACGGCGTTAGCGGTCTAAAAGATTTAACTGGCATAAAAACAATATATCCAAGTCAGCAACTCTTGGTAGTCGAGCAAGCCATCATTCCTGTCCCGGTGAGGGAATCAGTTATCGGCTCGCAATCATGCTGTCTGTTAAGCCTTGTGGGGCGTAACGGAGCGAAGAATCTATCACATTCAAAAGCGGGTGCAATACTTTTTTTAATTTTTTTTTCGGGACCCTCGTTTAACCACCCGCCGGCGCCGCCAACGAAAAAGTCAAACCAAAACCGCCGCCGCGGGGCGGACCTCGGACCGGCCCGAGGCGGGAACCCTGTCCCCGGCCAGCCGGACGAGCTTCAGACCCACAAAACAAACGTCATCCTCAAACCGGTGGCCGTCGGCAAACTCAAGGGTTTCCGCAAGTTTGAGGATGGCTTTGAACTCGCTGTTGACCCGCGTGAGCAGTTCCCCCGGATTTTCGCCCAGATGCCCCAGTTCCTGGACCAAGGGGCGCAGCATGGCGGTCACCAAAGCGGACCGGACACCGTGCCCCATCACATCACAGATGAAAATCCCGACCGAATCCGGGGGCAGGGCAAACACTTTATGCCATACACCTGATGGCGACTCGCCGGTCATGATCTGCGTGGCGGCGGCCAGCATCATGTCCCGGACGGGCCGGCGCGAATACATGGCCAAGCCAAACCGCGCGCCCAGCGTCATCCCCGCCTCCCGGCGGGCGCACAACCCGATGAACCGGTCGCCGTCCAGCACGGCCATGTATTCCTGCTGGTGTTCTGCAAACCGCCGGTGGACCGCTTCCAGCGCGTCCCCGACCTGCACTGCCTCCCGGTGCCCGATCAGGGCGCACAGATCGGCCGCTCCGCGGGCGGTGACATGCTCTGGATTCACCCGGTCACTTTACACCATCAACCGCTGAAATTCAAATGGCCGGGGGATTGTCACCGGATTGTAACGCGCCGCCGTGGCCGGGGCAGGCACGGCGGCCGGGTCCGGGCACGAAAAAAGCGCGAAGTGACGGCACTTCGCGCCTGAAAGGGAGGCTTGAATTGGCTAGGTCAGCACGATCTTGTCGCCGTCCTTGAGGGTCACGATGGCCTTTTTCCAGGCCGGGGTGATGCCGGCCTGCGCCGTGCGCTTCCGGCGGGCTTTGCCCCGCACGTTGAGCGTGTTGACCCGCGTGACCTTCACCTTGAAGAGTTCCTGCACGGCCTGCCGGATCTGGGTCTTGTTGGCCCGGGGATCCGCCACCACCGTATATTGGTTGAACTTCTCACTTTGCCGCGTGCCTTTTTCCGTCAGCCGGACCGTCTTGATGATTTCAAAAGCGTTCATGTTATTCCTGTGTCAAACGGGCTTCCACTTGTTCAAACGCGCTCCGGGTGAATACCAGCTTGTCCGGCCGCAGCACGTCGTAAGTGTTGAGCGAATCGCTGGTGGCCAGCTCCACATTGACCACATTGCGGACGGCCAGCGTGAGGTTTTTATCCACCGCGGTGGAAATGATGAGCGTGGACCCCAGGCACTCCAGCGCGACGATGATGTTGTTGAATTCCCGGGTCTTGGGGGTGGCCAGCTTAAGATCATCCACCACCACCACATCCCCGGCCTTGAGCCGCTCGCTCAGGGCCTTGCGCAGGGCCAAAGTGCGGGTCTTTTTGGAAACTTTTTTGGCGAAATCGCGGGGCCGGGGGCCGAACACCACGCCGCCGCCCGCCCACAACGGGGAACGGACCGAGCCGGCCCGGGCGCGACCGGTGCCCTTTTGCTTCCACGGCTTCTTGTTGGAGCCCTGGACTTCGCCGACACGCTTGGCGCAGGCCGTGCCGCTGCGTTGCGCGGCCTGATGGGCAACCACCACGTCATGCACCGCCTGGGTGCCCCGGCCGTTTTCCACCAAGGGAAACTTGACTTCCAGTTCGCCCTGATCTTTGCCGGTGATGTCTTTAATGGAAATTTTCATGATCTTGCGTTACTTTTTGGCTTCCGCCTTCTTGGCGTCCGCGGCTTTCTTCGCGTCCTTCTTGCTGATCGCCACCACCGGCGGTTTCCACCCCTGCGGACGTTTCTTGGCCTCGCGGATCACCACGTAATCCCCCTCGGCCCCCGGAATGGCGCCCTTGATGAGCAGCAAATTCTCGCTGTCCCGCACCTGGACCACCTGCAAATTCTGCGTCGTGCGCCGGTCCTGACCCATGTGTCCGGGCATCTTCATGCCGCGCATCACCGTGCCGGGAAACAAGCGCTGCCCGATGGCGCCGCTGCGCCGATGCCAGCCCTTCGCACCGTGCGTCGCATCGCCGCCCGCAAACCGGTGCCGCCGCACCACGCCTTCAAATCCGCTGCCCTTGGTCGTGCCGATGGCGTCCACATAGTCACCCACCGCAAAGATCGCCGCGCCGATGACATCGCCCGGCTTGACGTCCCTGGAAAAGTTGCGGAATTCCTTGATGCGTTTGACCGCGATGCCCTTCTGCTTCTTGATGTGGCCCAACAGCGCCTTGGACAGGCGTTGTTCCTTCTGGTCATCAAAGCCCAGTTGCACCGCGTTGTAACCGTCCTTGCCGGCCTGGGTTTTGACCTGCAGCACCCGGTTGGGGCCGGCCAGCACCACCGTCACCGGGGTGATGTTCCCCTGCGCGTCATAGACGCGCGTGGAACCGAGTTTTTTGGCGAGTAATCCGATAGGCATAATATGGTATGGGTAAGGGTTCGCCTTAAATTTTAATGGTGATGTCCACGCCGGCGGGCAGATTGAGCTTCTTCAATTCATCCACCGTTTTGGCCGTCGGATCCAGGATGTCAATCAGCCGCTTGTGCGTGCGCTGCTCGAACGTTTCCTGGGATTTTTTGTCCGAGTGCGGGGAGCGTTGAACCGTGAACCGTTCCACCCGGGTCGGCAGCGGAATCGGCCCCGCCACCCGCGCACCGGTGCGTTTGACCGTGTCCGCGATCTCGCGGGCGGATTGGTCTATGACCCGGTGGTCATAGGCCTTGAGACGAATGCGAATGCGTTGTCCAGCCATACAAAGAGCGATTGTCTGTTAATGGTTGCTAAATTTCCGCCTCCGGTAACGAAGGCGGACGTGGAGATTATCACAAGCGTTCGCCCGTGCAATATCTTTTTTAAAGATTTTTGGGAGCCGGGGGGTGGGCGGTTTATAATCCTCGACGGAATTGCGGCGCAGAAAAGGCTGGCGTGGGCGTATCCACTACCGACGGTCTTGACTTTCCGACAGGATCACCGTTTTTCAGGTGCCGTCCAGGTCCAAGCCCCGTCAACTGCACTCACGTCCACACCAGCCAATCTTAAGCTCGCCCCGATTTTGATTTTGTCAAGGGCCGCAAATCGGAAAAATCATCTTCCCGGCTCTGCCCGCGAAATATCACGGCCGGAACAAATCGGCGGACACGCGGAAATGTTTGGCCTGGGTGCGGACGTGCGCGAGCGTCAACCGCCGCTCGCCGCGCGGAATCATCGCCCCCCGGTTCCGGCTGGCTCCCAAAAGCCGGGACAAATCCGCCGCACTCAGCCGTAACCAGGCAATAGAAACGCAAGTGGTTGCGCCGTGGATTTTTGCGTCAGGCGAGGAGTGAGGCGCGTGGCCTATCCTTCATGGATCTGGAAGCGCCTCACGACGACGTCCTTACGCAAAAAGACCAAGCAAACAATGCGTTTCTATCGCAGGGTTGCGGCTCAGGCCGTGTTTTTCCATCAGGTGTTACATTGGATTGGTGCCGGTGGCGGGACTCGAACCCGCACGACTTTTTAGGGTCCCAGGATTTTAAGTCCTGTGCGTCTGCCATTTCGCCACACCGGCAACGGCTGGTCTTTACGGTTCACTGCGCCCGCAACGGGAATCACTATGGCCGAATCATTGGTGACGGCAAGCCGATTCGCGGGAGCCTTCAGCCGGCGGTCTGGATTCAGCATATATTTCCCCAGCCCCCGCCGCCCCCGGCGGCCAGGCCCGAAAACACCCAAAATGCTCCGCAACCGCCGCCAAACCGGAGGGCGGCGCCGGGAGCACCAAAATTTCATCCGGCAGGTCTTGACCTTGGCCGCCGGCATGATAATCTGTGCGACTGATTTGAATAACATGCAGCACATCCGCAACATAGCAATCATCGCCCACGTTGATCATGGCAAAACCACCCTGGTGGATTGTTTGCTCAAACAATCCGGCACGTTCCGCGCCAATCAACACGAAAGCTCGGAGGAGCGCCTCATGGACTCCATGGACCTGGAACGCGAAAAGGGCATCACCATCCGCGCCAAAAACGCCGCCTTCAAGTATAAGAATTACCACATCAACATCGTGGACACCCCCGGGCACGCCGATTTCGGCGGCGAGGTGGAGCGCATCATGAACATGATTGACGGCGTGCTGCTGGTGGTGGATTCCGCCGAAGGCCCGCAGGCGCAGACGCGCTTCGTCCTGCGCAAGGCCCTGGAGGCCGGCGCCAAACCCATCGTGGTCATCAACAAGATTGACCGCGAGAACGCCAACCCCAAGAAGGTGCTCGACGAGGTGTTCGAACTCTTCATGTCGTTGAACGCCACGGACGAGCAGCTCGATTTCCCCTTCATCTACTGCTCGGCCAAGCTCGGTTACGCCAAGGCGGAGCTGGACCAGCCCTCCACCACCATGGAGCCGCTGTTCGAGGCCATTGTAAAGCACATCCCTCCGCCCCGCGCCAAAGCCGGGGACGGCTTCCAACTGCTGGTGGCCAACCTGGATTACAGTGATTATCTGGGGCGCATCGCCTTCGGCAAAATTTACGAGGGCAAGGTGAAGCTGGGCGACCCTGCCATCTGCCGTCACGGGCATGGCCGGATTTCCAAGGGCAAGATCACCGCCATCTTCCATTTTGAAGGCATGAAACGCATCGAGGTGCCGCACGCCAGCGCCGGCGACATCGTCGGCCTCACGGGTTTCGAGGAGGTGTTCATCGGCGAAACCATCTGTGATTCCGAGCTGCGCTCCGCCCTGCCCTACATTCCCATTGATCCGCCCACCATTCAAATGGAGTTCGCCGTCAATGATGGCCCCCTGGCCGGCCAGGACGGCAAGCTCGTCACCGCCCGCCACATCTGGGACCGGCTCGTCAAGGAAATCCGCACCAACGTCGCCCTCCGCGTGGCCCAGACCCCGGACCCAAAAATCTTCGCTGTCAGCGGCCGCGGCGAAATGCAAATCGCCATCCTCGTCGAGCAGATGCGCCGCGAAGGCCATGAAGTGCTCGTGTCCCGCCCGGAAGTGCTCTGGAAGAAAGACGCCAACGGCAATCCGCTCGAGCCGATTGAGAAATTGTATGTGGAAGTTCCCAGTGAAAATTTGGGGACCATTATGGAAAACCTCTCCGGCCGCAAGGCCCAGATCACCAGCATGAACCATGTGGGCAACCTCGTCTCCGTCGAGGCCCTCGTGCCCATGCGCGGCCTGATCGGCTTTGAAACCGACCTCGTCAACTCCACCAAAGGCATGGGCGTCATGAGCCATTTGTTCCATGAATACGGCGAGGACCGCGGCGAAATCGCCGCCCGCAAAAACGGCTCCCTCGTCTCCATGGACTCCGGCGAAGCCACTTCCTACGCCCTGAACATGGTGCAGGAACGCGGCCGGCTGATGGTGGAACCCGGGGAAATGGTGTACATCGGCATGATCGTCGGCGAAAACTCCCGCGAGAACGACATCCCCGTCAATCCCGTGAAGGAAAAGCGCCTGACCAACATGCGTTCCCAGGGCGATGGCAAGGGCATCCAGTTGAACGCCCCGTTGAAGCTGAGCTTGGAACGCGCGCTGGAATACATTGACACCGACGAATACGTGGAGGCCACGCCGAAAAACCTCCGCCTGCGCAAAAAGATGCTCGACGAGAATCAGCGCAAACGCTCGGAGAAAAGCCGCGTCATCAAATACGTGACGGAATAGAGCCGGTTTCAGCCCAAATTCCGAAGTTGGGGAGCACGCCCGCCTGCGCGCCGTAGCTTTAGCGAAGGAGGGCCCCGGCCGTCGCTGGTCGCGCCCTCGCGGCCGGCAGTTTGGAAGTGCGGAGCCATGCACAAGTGGAGGACACCTCAGTTCGCACGAGGTTTTCTGCGAGGGCGCGGAAAGCAGCGCCCGGGGCGGGGCGCGCTCCCATTTTGAATTCGGAATAACCCGCAGCGGCGTCAGCTCTTCTGGCGCGCCGGCCGGTGCACAAATTCCAAGCCCACCAAACACACGTCATCGTCAAAGGCCAGGTCCACGGAAAACGTGCGGACCCGTTCCAGCACCTCGTCAAACAACTGCCCCGCGGGCAGATGGATGAGGCTTTTCACATCCATCAGCATCCGTTGCTGGGAATACAACTCCTCATTCTGCCCCTGCACCTCGTACAGCCCGTCCGTGAAGAGCATCACAAAATCACCGGGCACAATCGTCGTCTCGCTCGTCTGATACGGCGGATCGTCAAACAGCCCCAAGGCCGGCTGGCTGTGGCCGAACTCGTTCACCAGCGGTTCCACCTGGCCCAGGCTCCGGTGCGCCAGCAGCGGTTTGGGGTGGCCGGCGTTGGCATAGCGCAGCACCCCCGTCTGGCAGTTGGCCACCAGATAAAAGGCGGTCGTCAGCATCGGCGCCCCGGTGCTCTTGAGGATGCTGCACAAATCGGAATTCAACTTGCGCAGAAACTGGCCCGGATCCCGCGCCAGCGGCTTGAGCTCCTCCGCCAGCGCCCGGATCATCGCCGTCACCAGCGCCGCCCGCACCCCGTGGCCCGTCACGTCACAGATGAACACCCCCGCCTCCTCGTCCGACAGCGCCGTGATGCTGAAAAAATCGCCGCTCACCGCCTCCGCCGGCTGGTAGCGGTGGACAAATTGAAACGCGCTGTCCGCCAGGGCCGCCTCCGCCGGGAAACTGGGATGCTGCTGCGGCAGCATGGCCAGCTGGATTTCCCGCGCGGTCCGCAGGTTTTCCTCCATCAACAAGTTCTTGACCCGCAATTCCTCGCGGCTGCGCGAAAGCTCGCTCGTCGCCCGGCGAATCTGTTCCTCCGCCCGTTTGCGCTCGCTGATGTCCTCCACCGTGCCCTCATAATAGAGCAGCCGGCCCCGGGGATCGCGCACCGCCCGGCAGTTTTCGGCGATCCAGATGATGGTGCCGTCCTTGCGGTAAATCTTGGATTCAAACCCGCTCAACGTGTCGTGCAACTGCATCAGCCGCACAAATTCCTCCCGCCGCCCGCCCTCCACATACAGGCCGCTGGCGATGTCCCGGATGCTGGCCATCAATTCCACCGGCGATTCATACCCGTAAATCCGCGCCAGCGCCACATTCGCCAGCAGATAACGCCCGTCCGGCGTCGTGCGGAAAATCCCCTCGATCAAATGGTCGAACACGCTGAAATAATTCTCCCGCTCGTCAATCAGCGCGATCCGCTCCTCCTGCCGTTCAATCGCGCTGTGGATCGCATGTTCCAGCATGATCAGATTGAGCTCCTCCTTCACCAGATAATCCTGCGCCCCGTTGCGGATCACCTCCGCCGAAAACACCGGATTATTCGCCGGCCCCAGCACCACCAACGGCACCCGCTCCGCCCGCGTCACCAGCGACGTCAGTTGAAACAGCCACGCCAGGTTGACCGACGGCACATCGAAGAGAATCACATCAAACCGCTCCGCCGCCAGGCGGCCCAAGCCCGCCTCCAAGCCCGGCACCGTGGCCAATTCCCACGCCCCGGCCGCCACCCGCAACAAATCCGCGACCACGCGGGTGCATTGCTCGTCACTGCCAATCAACAACACTTTTAAAAAAGATGATTCCATAGGGTTGACCGCCCCCGCCCCGGTCCGGGGCGCCCGTCTGATAACATATCCCTTTCCAACATACAAGGTTGCCACCGCACCGCAAGGTCGCATCTTGGCGCCCGCCTGAAAACCCTTTTTAAGCAACCGGCTGCGCAACCCTTAACGGCAACCCTGCATGTGCATTGGCCTGTCGGAACTCGCGAAGCGTCCTGGAGTGCGCCTGCCCTCTGGCGCTTTGCGCGGTCCCATTTCCGAACCGCCCTGGCGCATCGCCCCGCCCCCCGGTTTCTTCCCTGAGCACAAGCCGGCACTAAAGGGGATCGATGCTTTGAAGATTCAGCGTTCTGTCCCCCCGTAATTTTTTATACTCTATAATTTATGCTTCATAATGTTCTTCGCGCCCCTGGCGGCGGCGTGTCGCGTTTTGGACTTGCTGGGTCATTGATAAAGGTTTTATATGTTAAAATGTTAAGCCGCTAATGGCTTGCTGGGTTCAATCTTTTATTTTCATTGGGTTATGCCTGCGAATGCACATTCACGGACCGGTTGGTTGAGAAACTGGCTCTGGCGGGGGGTGGCCGGGTGGCTGGCCATGCTGGGAACCGCGGCCACGGCGGCCATTGTTACGGTGAGCAACGTCTCGGATGGTGCCGTCGGCTCGTTGCGGCAGTCGATCGCCGGCGCCAACGCCGGGGACACGATCAACTTCGCGACCAACCTGACGGGCGGGACCATCGGGCTCACTTCCGGCCAGTTGGTCATTGCCAAGAATCTCACGATTGACGCCTCGGCCCTCGCGGGGGGGATGCGCGTCAGCGGCCTTAACAACAGTCGGATTTTTCAGGTCACCGGGGGCACCACCGTTGGCTTGACCGCGCTGACCCTGACCAATGGGAACGGTTCGGGCGCGGATGGCGGCGCCGTTTACAACCAGGGCACGTTGACGATCAATCAATGCGCCATCGTCGGGAATGTCGCCCAGAATAGCGCGGTCTATGGCGGCGGCGGCATTTACAATGCC
>Ga0182012_10001734_pt1 | contig 23838 bp, 22 predicted proteins | sample 612S2SmetaG_FD_120486 | JGI IMG/M metagenome (GOLD analysis project Ga0182012, IMG submission 120486) | Permafrost microbial communities from Stordalen Mire, Sweden - 612S2S metaG | ecosystem: Environmental > Terrestrial > Soil > Wetlands > Permafrost | place: Sweden: Stordalen | collected... | reverse complement strand
CAACTGGAACCAGCAGGACTGGCTTGTCGTCCAAAACGCCTACGCCGGCGCCAAATTTGAAAACGACAAGACCGCTGGCCCCTCCGCCGAGCTAACCAACAGCATCAAGCTCACCGTAGCCTCGGCCTCGCCCACCCAGCCCGCCGGCCTGCGCAACATGGGCTACTGGGGCTATCCGCTCAAACCAGAAACCACCTACAAGTTCTCGCTCTACGCCAAGGCCGACGCTTCCACCACCATCGAGGTCAATCTGGTCAGCAACAAGACCGGCAAAAGCGTCGCCCACGCCCAGGTCGCATCCATCGGCAGCGACTGGAAGCAGTACTCCGCCACGCTCAAGACCGGCAAAATCGAGCCATCCGAAGAAAATCACCTCGAACTCACCCTCACCAAACCCGGCACCGTCTGGATCGACCTCGTCTCCGTCTTCCCGCCCACCTACAAGAATCGCGAAAACGGCAACCGCATCGATCTGATGGAGAAGCTCGCCGGCATGCACCCCGCCTTCCTGCGCTTCCCGGGCGGCAACTACCTCGAAGGCGACCACATCGGCGAGCGCTACCAGTGGAAGAAGACCATCGGCCCGCTGGTCGACCGGCCCACCCACCCCAGCCCGTGGAATTATCACTCCTCAGACGGCCTCGGACTGCTCGAATTCCTGGAGTGGTGCGAAGACCTGCACATGGAAAACGTTCTCGCAGTCTATGCCGGCTACTCCATGAAGCAGGAGCACGTCGAACCCGGCCCAGCCCTCGATCCCTACGTCCAGGACGCTCTCGATGAGATCGAATACGCCACTGGAGGCCCGGAGACCAAATGGGGCGCAGAGCGCGTCAAAGACGGCCATCCCGCGCCCTTCAAGCTGGCCTACGTCGAAATCGGCAACGAAGACTGGTTCGACCAATCCAAGAGCTACGACGGCCGCTTCAAGCAGTTCCACGACGCCATCAAGGCCAAATACCCGGACCAGAAGCTCATCGCCACCGCGCCCGTCACCAGCGTCAAGCCAGACGTTCTCGACGACCACTTCTACCTGAGCGCCGAAAACTACTTCGACGACATCCACCACTACGACAAATTCGACCGCAACGGCCCCAAGATCTTCATGGGGGAATACGCCACCATGGAAGGCTCCCCAACCGGCGACTTCGGCGCAGCCCTCGGCGACGCCGCCTGGCTCACCGGCGTCGAGCGCAACAGCGACGTCGTCGTCATGTCCAGCTACGCCCCGCTCCTGGTCAACGTCCACAACGGCGGCATGCAGTGGCACCCCGACTTGATCGGCTACGACGGCCTCTCCAGCTACGGCTCGCCCAGCTACTACGTCCTCTCGCTCTTCGCCGCCAAAGTCGGCGATACAGTTCCCGAATCCTCGCTTACCGGCGCAGGCAGCCGCGTCGCCTACTCCGTCACCGAAGAGGCTTCGACGGGCAAAGTCTTCCTCAAGATCGTCAACGGCGTCCCCACCCCGCAGGAAGTTGAGGTCGATCTTAGCGGCATCAAGTCCATCGCCGGCGCAGCCAAAGTCACCAGCCTCCACGCCAACTCGACGGCAGACACCAACTCCATCACCGACCCCAAGCACATCGTTCCAACCGAGAGCACCCTGCCCGTCTCAGGTACCAAGCTGAAATTTACTCTGCCCGGCCAAACTTTCGAAGTCATCGAGTTCGAAACGAAGAAATAATCCACTCTGTTACTTTCTAACCCCAAAAGAGGTGCGGTAATTGACCCTTTTCGCCGCCGTCGCGAAAAGGGTCCTTTGTGAGAACGCCACACAGGCCGTTTCATCAAATCGAAGGCCAACTATCCGCATCTCTAAATTTCCCCAATCCTAGAGCAGCAAATTCATCGTATTCTCCTGCAACGGATACACCCAAAAAACGAAGCGCATGATTGACAGCCTTGCCGTGAATTTGGATATCCTCGGTTCGCCTTCCCTCCTGAAATAAAGCGCAACCCTGCGTGCCAGCTCCGCCAAAGAATTCTGCTTCAACATAGGCCGCGCGACTGTGACCTGCGATGCGGGCGCACAACTCCTCGATCTCCTTAGGCAATGTTTTTGCGTCGTCATCCATCAATGGGCGTAATGGAAACTTCCGCTGTTCGAGAAACTTGCGTGTAAAAAGAAGCATAGAGAGCGCTTGAGGGAGACCGACGACATTGCCGCCCTCAAAACAGGTTTCTTCGAAAGCAGAAGACGAAGAGATGATCGCTTGAAGTGAATAGGCCATAGGAACTCAATCGTCGGCGGCTAAGCCGGACAGCATAGGCGAGACGCCATTAGGGAACAGCTTACCCTGAAAATTCTCGAAATGAGTCCTTTGTGAGAACGCATTTTCCGTAATCAGGCGCGGCGCAGGTACGACCGATGAACCCGTACGCACATGCCCACGGCGAGGCAGAGCAGCCCTGCCAGTCCAAGAAAAAACGCGGGTATTCCGAACATCATCGCGAGCACACCCACGCCGAGGTCTTTCTCTCCGGGCGAGCTGGCTTGCTCGACCGATGTCGACCAATCCAACAAAGCAAAACACAGAACAGCAGCCCCGAGTGACAGGCAGCCTACACCGATCAGCGGATTTTTTCGCAACGGGGTTGGAATGTGCACTGCCGAAATTATATAGCCCACCCCAGTTGGTCAAATAGTCTCAGAATGGGTCACCAAAGCATCGCAAAAACCAAATGGCCGCCGCGAAAAATGTCGCAGCGGCCATTTAACCTCGAATGCGTCAGGCCCTTACCCGTTCAACATCTCCTGCAACTTATTAATCGTCCGGTTCAAATCCTTATCCGTCCGCCGCAGCTCATCAATCTTCCCAATCGAGTGCATCACCGTCGTATGGTGCTTGCCGCCAAACTGCCGTCCAATTTCCGGCAAGCTCGCCTCGGTCAGATTCTTCGCCAGATACATCGCAATCTGCCGCGGCACCACCACCGCGCGCGAGTTGTTCTTCTGCTTCAACTCGCTCACCCGCATGGCAAAGTTTTCGGCCACAGACTTCTGGATCGCGTCGATCGTGATCTTCCGTACCTGCGTGTCGATGAACTGCTTCAGGCACTGCTGCGTGGAGCTGAGCGTGATCTCCATGTTGTTGTGATGGCACCAGGCAATCAGCCGCACCAGCGCGCCCTCAAGCTCGCGCACATTGGTCCGTACATTGCTGGCAATGAACATCGCCACATCCGTCGGCAGGTTGGCCTGTTCGCTCTCCGCTTTCTTCTGCAGGATCGCGACCTTGGTCTCCAGATCCGGCGGCTGAATATCCGCAATCAATCCCCATTCGAAACGCGAGCGCAGCCGCTCCTCAATCTCCGCCAGCTCCTTCGGCGGGCGGTCGGAAGCAATCACCACCTGCCGCATGCTCTCATGCAGCGCGTTGAAGGTGTGGAAGAACTCCTCCTGCACCCGCTCCTTCTGCGCAATGAACTGGATGTCGTCGATCAGCAGCACATCCACGCCGCGGAAGCGATCCCGGAAGCTGGTCATGCGGTCGTTGCGGATCGAGTTGATCATCTCGTTCAAGAATTTTTCCGCCGTCACATAGCAGATGTTGGTCACCGGCTGGCGGCGCTTCACCTCATGCCCAATGGCATGCATCAGATGCGTCTTGCCCAGGCCGACACCGCCATACAGGAAGAGCGGATTGTAGGCCTTGCCCGGCCGCTCCGCAGAGGCCAATGAGGCCGCGCGGGCAAACTGGTTGCCGTTGCCGATCACGAAGTTGTCGAAGGTATAGCGCGGGTTCAACTGCGCCGCTGACGACCAGTCGAATCGCGTCTGCTGCTCGTTGGCATAGGAAGGCGGCGCCGTTGCGCGCCGGTTCGCACTGCCAGCGTGATTAGCCGCAGTCTGGCTGGGATATCCATTGCCATGCGCCGGCGGCGCTGAAGGCGCGTGCGTCGGCACGGGGGCAAAGCCGCCATCCGGCCGCACTGGAGGCTGCGAGGGGTCTTCCTGCTGCGTCACAAACGCAACATCGTCCACGCTCAACTGCAGCAGGTCGATCGCTTCCTGCACCAGGTCGCTGTACTTGTCGCCAATGTGCTGGAACTGTTCGGAGGGGATGCGCACATAAAGCGTCCGTCCGGCAATGTGACTGTAGCGCGTCGGCTTCAGCCAGGTTTCAAACGACTGCCGATTGACCTTCTTTTCGAGGGCCGACAGGATCTGGATCCAGGGGTTAAGCGCCGCTGCGGGCGTGGGGGCATATGACATCATGAATTCCTTGCGTAAACCTTGAACTAAACCTTCCGCTAAACTTTGTCCGGCTCTTGACTCCGGCCGGTGTCCCAATATGGTGCAATGCACGAAAACAATGCTTCGCCCTCGGCGCGCATGAGGGCACTGCGCGTCGTTGGATCTTCAAATCTGCCGAGAGACGGTCAGGCTGGATTGCCTGCAATTTCGATCGACTTCGTAGGCAAAAACTCAGTTAAGCAGCGGGTTCGAAATCTTTCTGGAACGGGTCCGATACTAGCACAATTCGGACCCTCTGCAACGTCTCATTCATACAACTCCTGCAATTCCTCGCGCCTTGCACCAGCTATGGTGAAACCTTTACAGGCAGCCTCCAAGCATGCTTATTGCGGGCATTTCCATTGCCTGTTTTCGACGCGCAGACAACACCGATTCTCGCCGCGCCTCATTCCTCTGAGACGCTTTTCGGGACCATTTTGACTGCCGCTTTCGCCAACGCGATTCAAGCTACGAAACTGGATTCTACACCCATTCGCGGGGATGGAAAAGTAACCTTCAGTGCGGATTTTTTTGCGTTCTCTTTTGCCGTTCCCTATTTGGCGCAGCCTCACCACTTGGCCGAAATCCCGTTTCCGCGTATACTACAATTTCGGGAGCAGGCTAAGGCGATTTGCTCTGTCTATTGCAGCGAAATCATCTTTGAGCAAGCGATCCGAGTGCGTAAGACGCCCTGGCGTCAAGCGATGGATGCAACGTCGTTCGCACAGCCTCACCCGTTCCGCCGCTGAGCACAGCACGGATCACACTTTGTAAAAAGATTCTGGAGTTGGAACCATGGCACAGGTATGCGACGTTTGCGGCAAAGGTCCGCAGTTCGGCAACAACATCTCTCACGCGCACAACGTAACCCGGCGTCGCTGGAACCCAAACCTCCAGGCCGTTCACGCTCTCGTCAACGGAGCCGCCAAGCGCATCCGCGTCTGCACCAACTGCATCAAGAGCGGCAAAGTCGCCAAGGCTTAATCCCCGCGGCTGCGCGATGGCTAAGGCTTCGCGGTGGATTTGAAGGGTACGGGCTTCAGCCCGTACATCCAGCACAACGACAGATTCGGGCTTTAGCCCCCGAGGGACTGCCGATTAAGGCCGCCCACCGTTGGCCTTACCGGCAACGCCGGCCGGATTCTCCCAATCGAATCCATCCGCGTTCAGCCCCTGCGGCGACCAGCGATCCACAATCGCCTTCGCCAGTTTTCCCAGCGTCTGCTCGGCTTCGTTGTCGCCGGTCCAGCGTTGATCCTTGTTGTCCTGTGTAAAAGCCGCGATGACCACCGGCCCAGCCCTGGTTGCCATCAGCGCCACGTCGTTGCGTACCGCATCCAGTGCGCCTGTCTTGTTGGCAATCGCAGAGCCATGCTCGCCCGTATCCAACGTCTCAAGGTAGCGTGGCAGGCTGTCGCGGTCCTGCTGGTTGCGCAGCATGTGTAACAGCGCTCCACAAATTTGTCCATCGCCCGCAAGAGCCGGGCCCCCATCGAGCGCCAGGTTGCAAGTCACGAACCGCTCCATCAGCGCCTCCATCTCACGCGCCGTCGTTTTCCCGAGTCCAAACTTCGGCTGATCTTCCGGCATCGGTCCCGTGGCCGGCACATAGATCTTCTTGTAGAGCCATGTATCCTTGAGCCCCGCAGCGCGCATTGTCGCGTTGATCTTGTCGAGGCCGAGCCGGTCGATCGCTACATTGGTCGCCGTGTTGTCGCTCACCACCACCATCAGCGTCAACACATCGCGCAGCGTCAAGGGCATTGGCGTATCCATCAGGCCCAGCACGCCGGAGCCTGCCACCTGGTTGGCCTTGGTAAGCACCAGCTTTTCATCGAGGGACGCTTTGCCCGCACGCAGCTCTTCGGCTGCATCCAGTAAGATTCCCAGCTTGATCACAGAAGCCGTCTTCACCGGCTCATCCGGCTCCAGCATCGCTGTCTGCCCGGTCTTCAGATTGCGCGCAAACAGCGTGACTCGCCCATGGTGCGATGCGGCAATTGCCTGAAGCTGTGCCTCCAGCGCACGATCTTCCTGAGCTCGCAGTAGTGCAGCCGTCGAAAGCAGGCAAATCAGAATGATTTGTCTCAGCGCAATGGTCATTCTTCAGCTATATCAGAAGTGTGGCGCTACATGCTCCGCCAGGAAGCCGGCAAAGCCATGCCAGATCGGCGTCATCCCGATCGGCACCGCTGCCGCCGCCGTTATCAGCGTGAGGGGCGCAGCCCACATCGTACTGCGATGCACCCGGCGCAGCGCATACAGGTCGTAGCCAACCATCAGCAGCAGCAATAAGCCCAGGATCAGCACATTGGATCCCGCCGGCGGTATGCCCATCCGCATCCAAACCGGGAAGCGCCCAATGGCCGCCTCCGAAATTCCAATTGTCGCAATCACGATCAGCCGCTTGTGCGCATCCGGCCTGCGCCGCGCCCGCCATGCCGCCCAAATCACCACCGCAAACGTCGCGATGCCAAACAGCGGAATCGCCAGCGATACATTCGTTGGCAGCCCGCCAATATGCGTGCCACGCCGCACGCCATCGAGCGCCGCGGCCACGCCCAGCACAACCATGATTGGCGGCAGGCAAAACGCGATTGTTCCCAGCGTACGATGCCACATCACTCGTTTCGCCGACACCAGCGCCGACTGCACCAGGTAGAGCACCATCCAAAGCGTAAATGCGCCGCCATGGATATGCACCAGAACATTGGGCAGCGGTGCCAGCACCATGCCGGCGGCAAAATAGGTGCGCGAGAAGCCGAACACGACCACAGCGCAGAGCAAGATTGCAATACCGCCAAAAAAGGCGCGCTCGTGAGAGCGCGGCACAGGAAGATGACGGGTCGACAGGGGAAGTCCTGCTCGAACAGCTTCAGTTGCCATGGTTCTTCTCCGAGACGCCGGATTCCTGCGAATGGGCCCAAAGGTAGTGAAAACGATAACCGAACCGTATCACGCAATCGACGTTTTTCATCCCTGGATTTCCTGAGAAATATAGAAATCGCCAGCGACTCGCTCGCCCCAAGCTTCGACTCCCCAACAACAATACCTTGACGGTCTACACAACTATGTTGTAGATAAACATAGTATGGGTAAACCAAGCGATCTCGTCCAGGGCACGCTCGACCTGCTGATTCTCAAAACCATCTCCCTCGAACCCAAGCACGGCTGGGCCATCGCCAAGCGCATTCAGCAGATTTCGAATGAGGTCCTGCAAGTACAGCAGGGTTCGCTCTACCCGGCGCTGCACCGGCTGGAGCAGCAGGGCTGGATTACTGCCCATTGGGCTGAGAGCGAGACCGGACGCCAGGCCAAGTTTTATTCGCTCACCGCCGACGGAAAGCAGCAGCTCGACAAGGAAACGGCGCAGTGGAACCGGCTCTCGCAAGCCATCAATATCGTTGTCGCCGAAGCCTGAGGTCCGGGCAGAAAGTGGAGTAGCCATGCTCTCGAGATACAAGCTGTGGATGCAACTCCGAATGCTCTTTGATCGAAAGCGCGCCGTCCGGCAACTGCACGACGAGCTGAGCTTCCACCTCGACCAGCAAATTCGCGAGAATATCGCCGCCGGCATGAGCGAGGGGCAAGCCCGTAAGGCTGCGATCCGCAGCTTCGGAGAACCGGCGCTCGTGCGCGAACAGGCCCGGGCTGCGTGGAACTGGCATGGCCTCGAAAAACTCGGCCGCGACCTGAAATTTGGGATTCGCACCCTGTTGCGCTCGCCCGGCTTTGCGGTGGTTGCCGTACTCGTGATGGCGCTGGGCATCGGCGCGACCACTTCGCTCTTTACCATGGTGCGCGCGGTTCTGCTGCGGCCGTTGCCGTTTCACGACCCCGGCAAGCTGGTCATGCTCTACGAGCACTTTCGCCAGGGCAGCGATGGCGACGGCTTCAACTCGGTTGCGCCGGGAGACTATCGCGACTGGCGCAGCCAGACACATGGTTTTCAGGATATGGCCGCCATGCGCGGCTACGGAGGAATCTTCTCTGGCGTCCACTCCGAGCTGCCTGAAGTCGTCCAAAGCGCTGGCGGCTCGGCCAATCTCTTTCCACTGCTCGGCGTTACACCGGTATACGGCCGCAACTTCACTGAAGCCGAAGACCAGCCCAAGGGCGAGCCGGTCGTCCTGCTGACCTGGAGTCTGTTTCAGCGCCGCTTCGCCGGCGATCCCTCCATCATCGGTAAACAGATTCATCTGGACACCGTCCCGACTACCGTCATCGGCGTTCTTCCCAGCTGGTTCACCTATCCCGATGCCCGGATTCAGTTCTGGATGCCCTACGCTCAAACGTTCGCGCCGGAGGATTATGGAATTCACGACGGCCACCAGAGCAAGGTGGTGGCGCGGCTCAAGCCAGATGTAAGTGTCAGAGCGGCAACCGGCGAAGCCAGCGCACTCCAGTATCAAATTCATCTGGCCAATGCTTCCAAGCCGGTTGCCGAAGACGTCTGGTCCCGGCCGATGATCGACGACGTGGTCAAGGACGTTCGCACCCCGCTCCTGGTGCTATTGAGCGCAGTCGGTTGCATGCTGCTGATCGCCTGCCTGAACCTCTCGAACCTGCTGGTAGCCCGGGCTGCGGCACGCCGCAAAGAGGTTGCCATCCGCGGAGCTCTGGGCGGCAGCCGTCTCGCACTCATCCGAGAGCAGATGACCGAAAGCCTGCTGATCTGCCTCGCCGGCGGAGGGCTGGGTTTGCTTATCTCGCTGGCTTCGACGCGCTGGCTGGCCACGCATTGGCGCAATCTGCCGCGCGCCGATTCCGTTCATGTGGATGCGTGGGTATTCGCCTTCGCCCTCTTGCTGGTGGTGGCCACTGCTCTGCTTGCAGGGATGATCCCGGCCATCTCTTCCACCGGCACATCCTCGCTCTCAGCGCTGCGGGAGTCCTCGCGCTCCATTGGCGGCAGCGTCTCGCGAGCCCGGCTGCGCAAGATCATGCTCACCGCGGAGATCGCGCTCACGGTAACGCTTCTCTCCGCGGCCGGCCTGCTCTTTCACAGTTTCATTCGACTTCGCACCGCAGACCTCGGCTGCCGCGTGGATCATGTGATGACGATGAAATTCGGGCTGCCCACAATCCAATACGACACACGCGAGAAGGTCCTGCTCTTTCACCAGTCGCTGCTCGAACGCGTTCGCCGTCTGCCCGGATTGCGCGGCGCAGCGCTGGTCTCCACGGCTCCGGGAACCGGCCCAAGCGGCGATCGTGTCTTCACGATCCTGGAAAAGCCGGCTCCCAGCTACAGCCTCCAGTACGATGCCATGACACTCACCGCGGACCCTCAGTACTTCAGCGTCATGGGGATTCCTCTGCTGCGCGGCCGCGTCTTTACCGAGCACGAGCGCCTCCACAACGACCGTTACATCCTCGTCAGCAAGAAGTTTGTGGATCAGTTTCTGGCCGGCGACGACCCCATCGGCAAACACGTTCGCAGCGGCTGGGACGATCAGGTGGATAACTACGAGATCATCGGCGAAGTTGGCGACACGGTCTACGACGTCACCAAGCCGGCGCAGGCCACCATGTATTTCCCCATCCTCTCCGGCATCCCCAACCGCACCAGCGAAGCGACGATCATGGTGTATTCATCGGTCGATCCGCTATCCATCTCGACACCGGTTCAGCAGCAGATCTCCGCGCTCGAACCGCAGTTGCCGGTCTACAACGCGCTCACCATGGACCAGATCCTCGGCAAGACCACCGCCAGCCAGGGCTTCGCTGCCGATCTCCTGCTGGCCTTCGCCGGAGCTTCGCTCCTGCTGGCCGGGGTGGGGCTCTACGGCGTGCTGTCCTACCTTGTGACCCAGCGGATGCCGGAGATGGGCATCCGCATCGCCCTGGGAGCACAACGGTCGGAGGTCATGCGTGTCGTGCTTGTCGACGGGCTCAAGCCGGTCCTGTTAGGCGCCGCCGCAGGACTTGCCGGAGCGGTCGTGGCCGGATCGCTGATCCGCTCCATGCTCTACGGCGCCAGTCCTTACGACCCGCTGGTCATCGGCGCGATGATCGCATGCCTGTTCGCAACAGCCTTCGCCGCGTGCGTCATTCCCGCCTGGCGCGCGTCGCATGTCGACCCGATGCAGGCCCTGCGCAGCGAGTAACGCAGCCTACTTATGTTCAAAGGTCAGCGACGCCGAGTTGATGCAATAGCGCAACCCGGTCGGCTTCGGCCCATCTGGAAACACATGCCCCAGATGGCCGCCGCAGCGCGCGCAGGTCACCTCCACCCGCCGCATGCCGAAGCTGGAATCCTCATGCTCTGCAATGGCTTTCGAGTCCTTGGGAATATAGAAGCTCGGCCAGCCGCACCCCGACTCAAACTTCGCGTCACTCCCAAACAAGACCGCTCCGCAGCCCGCGCAGGCGTACTCGCCAGTGGCCTTGTTCTGGGTCAGCGTACCCGTCCAGGGCCGTTCCGTACCCTTCTGCCTCAGCACATGGTATTGCTCTGGAGTCAACGACGCGCGCCACTCCGCATCGGATTTTTGTATTTTCTCAGACGTCTCAAAACCGGCAGATTTGTCCATGATTCCCCTCAACTTTCCATCCGATTTGATCCGAATCCCGCCGTTTCGATGCAAAGCCGTGAATTGCATTCCGGCATCCAAGATAGTTCCCCGCGGGACCGAGGCTTCCGACCACACTCACACGTCACACTGCCTTCAACCCTGCGGCGCCATGTCCTTCGTATGCATATAGGTGTACGTGATCCGGTTGATGACCGTAATCGTCGAAAGCAGAGCCAGCACCCAGAGCACCGGCGCCATCACGCCCCAGTGGTTGAACAGTGCGCCCAGGATAATCAGCACAATCCGCTCCGGCCGCTCCATAAAGCCCACTTTGCAGGAGCCGATCAGCGCCTCAGCCCGTGCTCGCGTATAGCTCACCATCAGGGACGTGGACATCACAAACGCCGCCAGCCACACGTACCAGAAATGGTTGGCTCGCGCGTAGTACACGATCAGCCCGAAGAACAGCACCACGTCGGAATAGCGGTCGATCACGGAATCGAAAAACGCGCCAAACACAGTCACCTGGTTGGTTCGCCGCGCCACGCGCCCATCCACCATGTCAAAGATGCCGGCCCCGATAATCACCAGGCCGGCATAGAAGAACATCCGTCCAGCGTTGGTAGCATTGGCCCGGCCAAAAAACACCGCCGCGCCGATATTGATCACCAGGCCGATAAACGTCAGCACATTGGGCGAAATCCGCGTCAGAGACAGACCATACACAATGCGGTCGAGCAACCAACCGCAGGCGCGCCCAAAGGCTCCTGTCCATGTTCGCGGCTCGGTTCGAGGAGGGGTAGTCGCCACGGCTCAGGCTCCTGCTTCGTCGTGAATCGTGACCAGCTTCAGGATTTCCATCTCTCGCTTGCCATTCGGCGTCACCACCGTGGCCACATCGCCCAGTTTCTTTCCAATCAGCCCGCGCCCGATCGGCGAGGTCGTCGAGATCAACCCCTTGGACACATCCGACTCTTCGCTGGTGACGAGCTTATAGACGATCTCCTCGTCCTTGGTGGTGTCAAACACCGTAACGGTCGCGCCAAACGCCACCCGGTCGCGCGGAATATTCGCCAGATTCACCAGCGAAAGCTCCGCCATCCGCTTCTTCATCTGGCCCAGCCGCGCGTGTACAAAGTCCTGGCGCTGCTTGGCCATGTGGTATTCGGCGTTTTCGCTCAGGTCGCCCAGCGCTACGGCTTTCTTGATCTCGGCCGGAAGCTCATGCTGGAGTTCGTGCTCCAGCTTGGCAATTTCTTCCAGAAGCTGTTTCTTGATGTGTTCTGTCATTCGTTTTCCGTCATGGCAGCCGTGGGCTCAACACTCCGCAGGCGCCCCAAACACAAGTCCGCGCCACTCGCCAAAATTCCCAGCCCAGGCACGCCCTGTAGAGATAGGGGAAACCCTGAAACCTCGATTATACCCGCCACGCGGGCTAAGCTTCGATGCCGGCGTCCTCAACAGGCAGGGGATTGAGGTAGACCCGAAACCACGCCGCCAGCTCCCGCTCCGGCAACTCGCCCGCAGCTACCGACAGTATCGTCGCCACGGATTCTGCGTCTGTGGCCGCCAGGTCGTAACCGTTGTCCAGTAGAAAAACGTACGCTACCACGTAGGCCGTCCGCTTGTTGCCATCAATAAAGCCGTGGTTGCTGCAAATACCGTAAGCGTAAGCCGCTGCCAGGTCGGCCACATCCGGCTCGCCATACGCCTCAAGATTCCTTGGCCGCGCCAATGCGGACTCCACCAGAGGCCGATCGCGCACGCCAGCCATGCCGCCATGCTCGGCAAGCTGCGCATCGTGGATCGCGAAGACAACCGATTCCGCAACCCACCTCAAGGCCCCACTCACTTCGCCAGTTCCTTCAGCACATTCCGGCGTTCGCGCGTCACCCGCCGCGCAAGCTCCATTTGCCGCTCAAACTCCGGGTCATATGGGGTAATCCGGTAACCCTCAGGAGACTCGGTCAGAAACACAGTGTCCCCCTTCACAATCTTCAGCCGCGTCAGGACTTCTTTGGGGAAGACCACACCAGTCGAACTGCCCACCGTTGTCACCTTCAGCTTCACCATTGCCGATCTCCAATCTTATAATGAATATTATAATAGGGTAGGCCGAGTTGCATCCAGAAACGACTGCAAGATCAGCACCGCCGCCACCTGGTCCACCAGCGGCTTATGCTCCTGCCGGCTCCTGCCGGCGGCGTAGAGAATCTCATGCGCCTCCCGCGAAGTCAGCCGCTCGTCCACAAAATGCAGCGGCAACCCAGCCAGCGCTGCCAGCTCTTCGGCGAATGCGCGCACTTTCTCCCCCTGCGCGCTGGCCTCGCCAGATAAATGCTTCGGATCCCCTACAACAATCCCCACGCAACCAAACCGCCGGCAAAGCCGCGCCAGCGACCGCATATCCTCGCGCGGACTGCGTTTGCGCGTCAGTGTCAGCACCGGCTGCGCCGTCAGTCCCAGCCCATCCGAAACAGCCACGCCAATTCGCTTCGAGCCTACATCCAGCCCGAGATATCGATTCGCCGTTTCCAGAGCAGCCTCCGGCTCCAGCTTATCGCGTTCGCAACCGGTCGCGGCCGAAACCGCTCGTCGCTCAGTGTCCCTGGGTCAAAACTCGTAAACCAATCCAGTCGCAATCCGCACATGTCCTGCGGGCACGGCCGATTGCAGCTGGTTGTCGTTGGTTGTGAAATTGTCGTAGAGATACCCGCCCTGCCCGCGAAGCCACAAGCGGCGGCTCAACCGGTAATCCACGCCCCCGTCAGCGGACAACGCAAAGACCGTGCTCGCCTTGAACGGCGTGAACCCAAAAGGCGCGCTATAGCCAACGTGCGTCCCTCCAACCAACAAATCGGCGAAGGGCCTCCAGCGTCCGGTTTGTCCCAATACGATCGACGCCTCTGGCCCAACCAGGAACACTTCGGTCCTGGAGCTGTCGGCGGAGTCATAGGTCGAAAAGTATTGGGAGAATTCGCCCTTGATGCCAAGCCATCGCGAAACTTTTCCTTCCAACCCGGCATCCCAACCGCTTTCGCCACCAAACACTTTCCCCGAACCCTGGAAGACGTTCGTAGGCAGGTAAGAATATCCTCCGTAGACGTCAAAGGAATGCTTCACTCCAGGATTTGCCGCCTGGGTCTGAGACCACGCGAATGCACGCAACAGCAACAGCAAGCCAGCCAACCAATTCCGAGACAGCATACTAACCTCGCTTTCTCTTCATGCGAAACTCAATGGACGCAATGCTACGCGCATTACAACGCCGAGAACCTCAATCAATACAAGCATTTCCGCGAGGAATCGGCCTGATGAACCCACGTTCATCGGAATGTCATTGCCGCTTCATTTCGCAATCTCCACCTCTTCGCCTCGCAATTCAGAGCCTGGGCGGCGCAAAAGCGTCCAGAACGGCAGACAGCAGCGCGCTTTCCACCCGTTAAAATCAAGGGATAAGGAATCGCCGCGGAACGCTTCCGCGTCTTATCTCGTAGCTAGTTGGAAGAAGGGTTAACCCAAGGAATGGCTCGTACCAGGTCGACTCGCAAAAAGACCCGCAAAAAAGGCGGATCGGGCGCAGCCGTTGCCTTCTTCCTGTTGTTTCTATTGGCAGTGGCCGCCGGAGCCGCGTGGCTCATCTTTATTCCCGCCGGACCCCCGCCCTCCGGAGCCAGGAGCGTGACTTTCGTGGAGATCCCTCAGGGCAGCACCGGCAACCAGATCGCCGCCCAACTGGAGCAGGCCGGCGTCATCCGCAGCCGCTACGGATTCGATCTCATGCGCCTGTGGAAGCGCGGCCGACTGAAAGCCGGCGAATACCGCTTCGACCACCCCGTCCCAGTCACCGAGGTCTACGCCCGCATCGCCCGCGGAGACGTCTTCACCCTTGCCGTCACCCTCCCGGAAGGCTCAACCCGCTTCGACATCGCCGCCAGGGTCGCAAAAGCCGGCTTCGTGAAGATCGCCGAGCAGGATTTCCTCGCCGCAACCGTCTCCCAAACCCCGCTCATCGCGGATCTCGACCCGCACGCCACCAGCCTCGAAGGCTATCTCTTTCCGGATACCTACCGCTTCCCGCGCAAAGCGACCGCCGTCCAAATCGTCTCCGCCATGGTGCACCGTTTCCGCGCCGTCGCCACGCAACTGGGAATTGAAAAGGGTCCGTTGCCATTGGACACGGTCGGCAGCGTTCACGACCTGGTCACCCTCGCCTCGCTCATTGAGCGCGAAACCGCCGTTTCGTCGGAGCGCCCGCTGGTCTCCAGCGTCCTCACCAACCGACTTAAAAAGAAGATGCCGCTCATGACCGACCCCGCCGTCATCTACGGCCTGGAAGTCGCGGGCAAATGGCGCGGCGCCATTTACGCATCCGATCTCAAAGACCCCAAACACGACACGCCCTATAACACCTATCGCCACAGCGGACTTCCGCCCGGTCCGGTCGGGAATCCCGGCATTGCATCCCTGCGCGCAGCGCTCCATCCCGCCGCAACCGATTATCTCTATTTCGTAGCCGCCGGGGCCGACCCGCAAGGCAAATCGCGCTTCGCCGCCACGCTCGAAGAGCACAATAAAAACGTCGCGAGCTACCGCCAGGCCATCAAACAGGCAGGTGGACGTTGATCGAGCCTGCACATCGCTTTCGGAGGATCGTGGCTCTGGGCTTCCTTGCGTTCGCGCTCCCTGCGCTCACCGGCTGCGTCAGCCTCTTCGTCTCCAAGCGAAAACTACTAATCCCGGTTGCGCCCGCGACCGTTCAAACCGCCTCCGCCGACCAGCTCGTCGCAGAACTCAACCAGTCCTGGGACAAATTCCAAAGCCTCACCGCCGCCGTTGACATCCAGGCCAGCCACCTCAAAACCAAAGAGGGAATCGCGACGGACTACCCATCCTTCCGCGCCAATCTCCTGCTCAGCAAGCCGGACAAACTCCGCATCCTGGGCCGCATGCCGCTCATTCAGACCACCATGTTCGATCTGGCCAGCGACGGAACCCGATTCACCCTCGTCGTGCCGCCGAAGAACAAGGCCTACCAGGGGTTGAACTCCAGCAAAGGCGCCTCACCCAACTGGTATGAAAATCTTCGCCCCGGCTTTCTCTTCAACGCCATGATCGTCCGCGGCCTGGATTCAGAAGAGCTCTACTCCGTCACCTCCGAGTCCATCACCGAAGAAGACGCCGCCAAAAAGCACCTGATGCTCCATCCCGAGTACGTGCTCAGCATCGTCCGCCGCAAGCCCGGCAGCCAGGAACTCTACCCGGTCCGCGTCGTGCGCTTCCATCGCGAAGACCTGCTCCCCTGCGAGCAGGACCTTTACGACGACAAAGGCATCATGGAAACCCAGGTCATTTACGGCCCCTACAAAGACTTCGAAGGCCAGAAATACCCCGGCACCATCACCCTCAAGCGCCCCCAGGACGAATACCAGCTCATCATGACCGTAGAGCGAGTCATCTACAACCCCACCCTGACCGACGATCAGTTCCACGCCGTCATGCCAAAGGGCATCACCGTCCAGCAAATGCCGTAGCCCCCGACGTTCGGACTGCGTTTCGAGGCAGTGCTAGAAAATCGCCTCCGGCACTTCCACCTTGCGAGCCTCGCGAACATGCCGAGCCAGCGCCCACTTCAAGTCCTCCACGCCCTCACCCGTCACCGCGGAAATCGCAAAAAACTCCAGCTTGCGCCGCTTCGCCGAAGCCGTCAGCTTCTTCAGCTTCTCGGGATTCGCCGCATCGATCTTTGAAGCCACCACAATCATCGGCTTCTCCGCCAATCCGTGGCCAAAGTTCTCCAGCTCCGCGCAGATCACCTTGAAGTCCTCAACCGGGTCCGGCCGTCCCGACCCATCCGAAACATCCACCAGATGCACCAGCACCCGCGTCCGCTCAATGTGCCGCAGAAACTGCACGCCCAGCCCGGCGCCCAGATGCGCGCCCTCAATCAGCCCCGGCATATCGGCTACGACGTAGCTCTCATCATTGGGAGCCTCGCCCACCGTCACCACGCCCAGGTTCGGCGCCAGTGTCGTAAACGGATAATCCGCAATCTTCGGCTTGGCCGCCGAAATCCGCGAAATCAGCGTCGATTTCCCGGCATTCGGATAGCCCACGAGTCCCGCGTCCGCCAGCAGCTTCAGTTCGAGCCTGTACGTCCGTTCCTCGCCCAGCCGCCCCGGCTCGCTCTCGCGCGGCGCCTGATGCACCGGCGTGGCAAAGTGCTGGTTCCCGCGTCCGCCACGCCCGCCCTTGGCCACCACAAACGACTCGTCCGGCAGCGAAAAATCATGGATCAGCTCGCCCGTCTCCGCGTCGAAGACCGAAGTTCCCACCGGCACCTTGAGAATGGCGGACTTGCCATCGCTCCCCGTACAGTTCGAACCCTCGCCGTGCCGGCCGCGCTCCGCCTTGTGTTCCGGGTTATAGCGGAAGTGAATTAGCGTGTTGTGCTGCTGACTCGCCTGCATAATCACATCACCGCCGCGGCCGCCATCGCCGCCCGACGGGCCCCCGCGGGGCACAAACTTCTCCCGGCGAAAGGCCACACAGCCATTCCCGCCATCCCCGGCCTTCACCAGGATCTTTGCTTCATCAATGAACATTGAAAATTACCAACTTCCTATCTATTCAGTTTACCGAAATACGCATATACTCGCTCGTAACAAACGCGCACTCTCACAGAACCTGCTGCAATTCTGGCTATCCAACATCCAAAGCAGGTCGAAGATCCTCTCAATTCTCCCGGATTTGCTCCAGGCACTCGCTTTCACCCGCCCAACGCGGGGGAAAAGCGGCCCACGGAGAGCACCGGGATGTCCATCACCTCGAAAATCCGGTCATTCCTCACCGCGATAGCCTGCGCGTTGGCGATCCTGGCTGCGCACGCCGGAGCTCCCGAAACCCCCGGTACGCTAACCGGAAAACTCACTGACAATCGCAGCGTCCCGTTAGCCCTGGCCGTTGTCATCCTCCGCAACCAGGCCACAGGCGTCGCCGTCCGCGGCATCACAGGCGAGAACGGCAGCTACCATTTCGCTAACCTCGGCCCCGGTGAATACAGCCTCGAAGCCGAACTCCCCACCCACACGAAAGGCTCCGTCGAAGGCATCCTCATCTCCGCTGGCCACGCCACGCGCGTTCAGGCCGCATTGGTCATGCAATTGCCCACCCAGCCAGAAGTCCCCGAAGACCCGCTTCACGAACTTGATCCAGTCGCCGCCGCTGTCACTTCCACCATCCCCAGTGAAGAGCTGAACGCCATCCCCGTCGTCACCCGCGACTGGCAAGCCTTCGCCGCCCTCACCGCAGGCACCACTCCCCAGAACGGCGGTCAGGGGCAGGGAAGAGGCGACGGTCAAATCGGCTCGCAGCCCAACGCAGATTCCTACGAACCGACCGGCTCGGAACTGTCCGGCGGAGACTTGGTGGGGCCAACCGGCTTCGAAACCGCCGCCAGCATCGACGGCATCTCCGCGACGCCATCCTTCCACAGCGAAAACGGCCGGCAAAGCCGCGCCACAGAATCCCTCGGTCCATCCGCCGTCCAATCCATGCAAGCCCGCAGCGGCAACGCCCCAGCCGATTCCGCCTCTACCCCCGGCGGCCTCTTGAATCTAATCACCGGCCGCGGCAGCAATGGCCTCCACGGCCAGGCCTTCTATCTCAATCGCCAAAGCCTCTGGGGCGCACAAAACCCTTTCACCCAGTGGATCCACCAGACCGCTCCCGTCAGCGGCTATAACATCGCCCAGTACACGCCCGAGCCCTACACCCCGCCCAACAGCCGCCAGACCCTTGGCATCGGCATCGGCCGCCAGATCAAGCGCGACAAACTCTACTGGTTCGCCGCCTTCGACGATCTCTTCGACAACGACCCCGCCGTCGCCACCGTCCGCCATCCCGCCGATTTCTTTAAAGAACCCTCCTTCGGCGAGCTCACCGTTCTGGCCGCGCGCCTGGGACTATCCACCTCCGATCCCATCGATGAAGGCGCTGCGGCGTACTCAACCGGAGTAGTCCAAGGCCAGCATCTGGCGGGAATTGAGCCTCTTGCAGGCTTGCTCGGCCCCGTCCCCCGCACCTCCAACCAAGGTCAGCTCTTCGGCCGCGTCGACGGGCAAATCTCCGACCGCCATCCCCTCAGCGCCGAAATCCAGTCCTCCAAAGAAAATTCCCCCGCCGGCGCGCTCAGCCGCAGCTCAGAAACCTACGGCAGCCATAGCTTTGGCAACGCCCAGGCCAGCTTCATCTGGGGCCAGGCCCGTTGGGACAGCTTCCTTACTGCCAACCTGCTCAACATTGTCTCCGCCCAGTTCGGCCAGTCCATTCAAGGCGAGACCCCGCAAGCTCCTTCCACCTTTGAAACCCCGTTCCTCTCCAACAGCTGGGGCCGCGTTCCGCAGATCGTAGCCGACTCCAAATATGGGTTCGTCCTCGGAAAGCGCGCAAGTGTCGCAGGCACCCACAACCCCGACGAGCAGGCCTTCGCCGCCCAGGAAGCCGTCAGTTGGGTCCACGGCGCGCATCTCGTCAAAGCCGGCCTGAGCTTCGACCACATCGCTGATTCCACCGATGCCCTCGCCAACCAGACCGGCACTTACTCCTACGCCGACATCTTCAACTTCATCTCCGACGCCGCAACCTTTGAGAAGTTCGGCCTCCCACCCAGTCCCAACGCTCCAGTCCTCAACCAGCACAATTGCGACCCCTCAGAGACTGTCCATCAGCAGCAGGACGGATCCTACCTCGGCATCGGCAACGTGCCCTGCTACGCCTGGTACACCCAGCGCATCGGTCCGTCGAACTGGCATCTCAGCACCAATGATCTGGCCGCCTTCGCCACCGAACAATGGCAGCCCGCTCACAATCTCACCCTGTCCGCAGGCTTGCGTGTCGAAACAGAGCAGCTCCCACCCACCATCCCCGCAGTCGTCAACCCGGACATCCCCAACACCGCCAAACTCCCCGCCGCCAACCTCACCTGGGGTCCAAGATTCGGTCTCGCCTGGTCGCCCTTTGCCGCATCGACATCCAAAGGCACCGTAATCCGCCTCGGCGCAGGACTTTACTTCGGCCGCATCGACAACGCCGCCATCCTCGCCGCCTTAACCCAGACCGGCTCATTCAACGGCGACCTCAACTCCTTCATCAAACCCACCGACACCGGCGCTCCGCCGTTTCCCTACGTCTTCTCCGGCGATCCGCAAACCGTCGTCGCCCCCGGCGCAGTCTCTTTCGCCTCCAACTTCCACCGCCAGCAGGTCGATCAAGCCATCTTCAGCATCGAACAGAACCTTCCCGATCACTGGATGTTCTCCGTCAGCGCCCTTCTAAGCCTCGGAAGACACCTGCCCATCTCCATCGACACCAATCTCAAGGAGCCCATTGACCCCGCCACCGACAAGCCGCAAACCATCACCTACAACGTTGTCGACACCCTCGGCGCAGGTCCCATCAAGAGCCCGACCATCACCGTGCCGTTTTACACGGTCCGCCCCAACGCCAGCTATCAGCAGCTCTCTTCGATCGAGTCCCGAGCCAACTCCACCTACGACGCAGCCCTCATCAAGCTCGTCCGCTACGGCAGCCACGGCCTCAGCCTGCACGCCCACTACCTCTACGCCCACGCCACCGACTGGAATCCCAACGAATCCGGCAACGTAGCCGTCAACGACATCCTAGATCCAGCCAATTTCGCCCTGGAATACGGCACATCCAACCTCGACATCCGCCACTCCGCCGGAGCCACCGTTCTCTACGCCGCGCCCTGGAAACTCCGCGACTGGGCAGGCTACCTCGCTAACGGCTGGAGCGTCGCCGCCGTCGGCCAATTCCGCTCCGGCCTGCCCTTCACCATGCGCACCGGCGGCTATATCCCCAGCTTTTACGAGCCACTGCTCAACGGCAGCTATCAGCTAGTCGAGGGCGCAGCCACCAGCATGAACGGCTCCGGCGGAGACAACCGCATCTACGGCATCGGCTCCGGAACGACCATCCTCAACATCGGCCGCAATACCTACCGCTACCCCGCCACCTGGACCGCCGACACACGCCTGTCCAAGCGCTTTGAATTTCCCCACCGCCGCGAACTGGAGCTGCTGGCCGAGAGCTTCAACCTCTTCAACCACCAGAACGTCACGCTGATCGAAACCACCGGTTACACCATCCAGCGCGGCTCAACCACCGGCGGTAAACCCACCTTCAACTTCATGACCGGCCTCACCAGCAAGGGCGCCGCAAGCCCCACGCAGGTAGAATTCGGCAAGCCCCTGGACGTAAACGCCACTAACTTCTACCGCCCAAGAGAGATCCAGCTAGGCCTCCGCGCCCGTTTCTAGCCGACCAAAACAGCCCCACCGTTCGCATTCAACACCTCGCCGGAGATGAACCCAGCCAGCGGCGTGCAGAGAAACAAGACCGGCCCGGCAATTTCCCGCACATGCCCTGGCCGTCCCACCGGAATCCCAGCCGCAACCTTCGGGCCAATCTCAGGATCCTCCAGCGTTCCCGCCGACATCTCCGTCGAAACCCATCCCGGCGCCACGCAGTTCACCAGAATCCCTTTCGGAGCCAGCTCGCTCGACAGGCTCTTGGTCAGGCTGATGATTGCACCCTTGGTCACCGCATAATCGGCATGATTGGCTTCGCCGCGCTGGCCGGCCGTCGAGCTGATCAGCACAATATGCCCGCGGGGCGCACCTTCCACCAGCGGCTCCTGCCTGAGCATCTGCGCCACGGCTGCCTGCACCAGCCCAAAGACCGAGTCCAGATTCACATCCATCGTCCGCCGCCACTGCGCCTCGGCCATGGTCGCAATCGGCGCGTCCTGAGGCGGCCAAATGCCGTGATTCACAACCAGACAATCCAGCCGTCCAAAGGCCTTCACAGCCGAAGCCACCAGCGCCCGCCCATCCGCGGGAGAACTCAGCTCCTGCTGAAAAGCGTGGCAATAATCTGCGCCGCCGCACGAAGCCGCCAGAGCCTCAGCCCGATCCTTTGCCTGCACGTAGTTAAACGCCACACGCGCCCCGGCCAGCGAAAACAACCGCACTATTTCTGCCCCAATCCCTCGCGAACCCCCGGTAATCAGGGCCACCTTCTCATCCAGCCGCAGCGAAACTCCACTCATAGGCTAAAAACTACAAGAGCCCACCAAACCAGCGCAATCAAGTCGAGTTGCGCGCCTCTTGCAAGCGCGAGAGATTCGCTTGGCAAAATGCCATCCCGGCAAATGAAAAGGCACAAGAGCCGGATAGCTCATTCATGCGCATAACCGGAGGCATAGGCTCCATTTGCGGTCTAGGCTGTCCAACACGGGAGGGCCGCCGTCGCTCTAGCCGAAGATGCATGGGAGACTGCGACTGCGCCAATCGGCATTTTTCGTCTTCGACGGCGACGTCAGAGCAATCCTGATTTATGGAGGCACCATGAAGGGAACGATAGTGAAATGTATGGAAGAGATGGTGACTAAGAGGTTCGGCGAAACGAAATGGAAGGAATCGCTCAAAAAAGCGGGCATCCCCGAAGCGCGGCGCTACGCCACCATGGAAGACATTGAAGATTCCGAGATCCTGGGCATTATGAAAGGCATGTCGGGCACCGCGTATTCTTCCATGGATCAGACAATGGAGGCCTTCGGCGAGTATTGGTCCAGCGTTTACGCGCCAGCCTTGTACGGCGTGTATTTTGCCAAAGCAACGAGCACCCGCGAGATGCTGCTCAACCTCGATAAAATTCACGTGACCGTAACGCAGACCATGAAACCCGCCCGTCCGCCTAGGTTCAAATACGAGTGGAAAGGCGACGACACCCTCATCATGCACTACGACTCCAACCGTGGGCTGGTGGCCTTAATGCCGGGACTGATTCGAGGTCTGGGAAAGTTTTACAAAGACAACCCGAAAGTGCGCCTATCCGGCAATGCAGTGGAAATCAAGTTCCAGTGATTCGGGGAAGGCATCACGCCGACCGGAGCAGCCTTCCGGGGAGCAGAATAATTCCCGCCACCAGCTCTAGAACGCCCTCCACAGCAATCCCCAAAATCCGGAATGGCAGCAAGATCAGCCACACCAGCGGATACGCAATCAGCGCCAACAACGCCAGCGGCCAGCAGAAGAAAAACAGCAAACACCACAGCAGAAATTTGATCATCGCTCACGTCCCAAACCAAAGTACGCACGGCGAACCAGTCAGGTTCCACGGCTGACATCAAGCCTTTTTCGCCTTCTCCGCCAGCACCTTTTTCCGCTCGCGAACCAGCTTGGCCCGCTCCTTCTCCGGCAACCCCAGCACCGTCTTCACCTTCTTCGGCAGCTTCTCATACACAAGCCCGTGCGCCAGCCGCAGCTCTTCCTCCCACTGCCGCGCCCGCAGCACATCCCAGCGCATCACCGTCACCCAATGCGCCTTGGCCATATAGGGAGCGGGAACGATCCCCTCCGTCTCCAGCAACTCCGAATACCGCTCCGCCCCGCAGTGAAACCAGCCCACCCCGGTCCCGGCATCGTCCAGATGAATCAGCGCAAACATCTTCCCGCCAATCGCCTTATCCCCCACCCAGAAGACCAGATGATGCCCCCATCCCACTGCCTCCGTCACATGCGGCAGGCCAAGGCAAATCTCGCGCATGCGTTCGTTGTCCATTGGATTATTTCTTAGCCTCTTTTTCCGCCAGCAGCTTCTTCCGCTCGCGAATCATCCCGGCGCGCTCTTTCTCCGGCATCGCCAGCACGGTCTTAGTCCGCTTGGGCAGCTTGTCATAGATCAGCGCATGCGCCAGCCGCAACTCTTCCTCATACTGCCGAGCCCGCATAGCATCCCACCGCTCCACCAGAACCCAGAAATTGTGCGCAGAGTAAGGCGCGGGAATTACGCCATCCATCTCCACTAACTCATGAAATCGCTCCGCGCCGCAATGGAACGAGAGCACGCCATCTCCGGTCCCATCCACATCGATCACCGCAAACATATTGCCGCCAATCGCCTTATCTCCCACCCAGAAGAGCAAATGATGCCCCCACGCGACGCTCTCCGTCACATGCGGCAACCCCAGGCAGATCTCGCGAATGCGTTCATTGT
>Ga0182012_10001731_pt1 | contig 23856 bp, 19 predicted proteins | sample 612S2SmetaG_FD_120486 | JGI IMG/M metagenome (GOLD analysis project Ga0182012, IMG submission 120486) | Permafrost microbial communities from Stordalen Mire, Sweden - 612S2S metaG | ecosystem: Environmental > Terrestrial > Soil > Wetlands > Permafrost | place: Sweden: Stordalen | collected... | reverse complement strand
CCCCAGGGTTTGGCACATGGGGACGTTCTTGTTCGTGGTGCGAATACAGTAGTCGATCGTGACGCACTGCTGAGCTGTTTTTCCAAGGCAGATTTTTTCTATTGGCTGCGGAATCCACATCAGACTGATGCCTTTTCGGCCGCCCTTCAGATGCGGATCTAAAACAAATACCGACTCTACTAATTCGACACTCGTTTCGTGTCGAGGGGCCCACTGGGCCAGGGCGCTACCAAATTCCGCCCGCAAAATTCGAGCTGGCCGCAAGCGCAATTACCAGCCCAAGCGTTGGACCGCCTTTTCTGGCAATGAGACGTAGAATTCCTCGTCGTGCGCCAGATTGCGCCATGCTAAGCATCACTCCACAATACAGCGAAGGAGTTGCTCTGCCAAGACGCGGAAAACGAACACGCCACTGCGAGTTGCCAAGGACGACGATGGCAATGCGCCGGCCTTTTAAGATTTTGCTGGGTACAGGATGTTCTTGTCCGTCGATAGCAGAAGGTCGAACCCGGCCGCTTCAGCGGCCGCCAGCAAAGTGCCGTTAGATAACCGATCCCATCCCCTTGCAATGGCTTCCACAACGGCGTGTCCCTCAAGCCAGCGAGACACACTCCGAGGCGTGCCGTGATCAAAGAGAATAAGCATCGGCTGGCGCCGCATGTCCGCGAGGGCGCACCGGCGTTTCCAGGCTCTTCGCCGCGAAATGCAACACAGCGTTGATTTGCTCCCGCGTAACCGAGAATTCCTCCATCACTTCTTCCACTGTCAAGCCGGCTTCCAGATTCTCGAACACGGTGGCCACCGGCATCCGGGTGTCTTTGAACACCCATGCTCCACTGACTTTACCGGGAATGCTCTCGGCGGCGGAGCATTGCGACCAATCGAGGGTCTTCATGTTCGTAAATCCTCCTTCCATTCTAGCCGCGCCAAACTCGAGTCACCGCCCTTTCCACACTTTATTTCGCTGTCATCTAAGGACTTAGCGGTCAAGATCCTGGTGAGCCCGCAAAAACCTGCGTAGAGTAATGGAGAGGGAGGCATGTGGCGTAGATTCGAACAGTCTTGCCTGCAAGAGTCAATTTTCTGCTTGCGTACCCTGCCACCCCAAATCCAATAAATGATACACAAGCAAATCAATGAAAAATAAACACTTACAAGAAGGCTTGTTTCTCAAAAGATGACTTCGCGACATCGCGGACCCGCCCGCCAGCACATCCGATTTTTGCATCCTTCCGCGAATTACGGTAATCTCGATGGGGTAAGAGGTATTCATGCCTGACCTCCAATCGCCTTTTGAGACAGCATACGACCAAACCGTCCGCACCGAAATCGAACGTTTCCGCGGCAACATCGCCGACTTCCAGTCCGGCGGAATGACCGACGACGAGTTCCGCGGCCTGCGCCTCCGCTTCGGTACATACGGCCAGCGGCAGCCTGGCGTGCAGATGATCCGCACGAAATTCCCCGGCGGCGTCATCACCAGCCGGCAAACGCGCCAACTCGGCCGCATTGCGGACGATTTTTGCGGCGGCCGCGGGCACGTCACTACGCGTCAGAATATGCAGTTCCATTTCGTCCCGCTGGCCGATATTCCCGAAATCCTGCACCTTCTGGCGGACGAAGGCATGACCACGCGAGAGGCCTGCTTCAACACCGTCCGCAACGTCACCGCTTCGCCCGACGCCGGCTTGCGGCGCGACGAAATTTTCGACGTCATCCCTTACGCGCGCACCGTCGCTTTCGCGTTCATGCGCAAAGCTCTCACCGACAGTATGCCGCGCAAATTCAAGATCTCCTTCGATGGCGGCAGCATGCATGATCCGCATTCCGACGCGATGCTCGGCGGCATTCACGACGTTGGCCTTTTGGCTCGAATTCACGACGGCCGGAAGGGCTTTCGCGTGGCCGTCGGCGGCGGCCTTGGTCCCCTCCCTGTGGAAGCGCAGGTGCTCGACGAATTCCTTCCGGTGGAACGTCTCGTCAATCGCATTGAAGCGGTCTTGCGCGTTTTCAATAAGTACGGGAATCGCAAGAACCGCAATAAAGCCCGTCTGAAGTTTGTGTTGCGGGAGCGCGGCTTCGCGTGGCTCAAGGAAACCATCGAGAACGAATATGCGGACATTCTGGCCAATGGCGGCCTGCCGTCTCCCGAGCAGGTGCCCGAGGGTTTCGGCGGTTACCAGTCCCACCCCGCGCCGCTCGGTTCCGGCGATCTGCTTCCCGTCCTCGGCTCCCGGCGCAACGATCCCCATTACGACCGCTGGCTGGAAACCAATGTCGAGGAGCAGAAGCAAACCGGCTACGCCATGGTTCGGGTGCGCATCGATCAGGGCAATCTGACTGGCGAGCAGATGCGCGGTCTGGCCGATCTGGCTGAAACGGCGGGCGATAGCCTGCTTCGCATCACCATCGACCAGAACATCATGCTCGCCTATGTGCGCCTGGCCCATCTTCCGCGCGTCCACGCGGCGCTCGAAGCCATCGGTCTGGGTGACCCAGGGGCGGGCGAACTCGAAGACATCACTACTTGCCCTGGCGCTTATTCCTGCAATCTTGCGTTGACCAAAGCCATGAGCCTGGGCAAGGCCATTCACGATGTGGTCCGCAGTTATTCTCAGCCCGCCGCCCGTGAACTCAGCGTCAAAATCAGTGGCTGCCCCAACTCCTGCGGCCAGCATTGGATCGGTAACTTCGGGTTCTACGGCAACGCCCGCAAGATCGGTGGGCGCGAGGTTCCCTATTACCAGATGCTCCTCGGTGGTGGCCACGATGAAAATGGCGATCTGAAATACGGCCTCGCCATCCAGAGCATCCCCGCGCGCCTGGCGCCCACGGCCGTGGAACGCGTGCTCACGCACTATCTGGACAACCGCGGCGACAGCGAATCCTTCCGCGCGTATGTTCTGCGGCACAAGGTGGAGTTCTTCCGCTCCATGACGGCTGACCTGGCAAAACCCCCGGAGTTATTTCCCGAGATCTATAACGATTGGGGCGACGACACGGCATTCTCGCTCCAGCTCGGCCGCGGCGAGTGCGCCGCCTAGCGCCGCCTGGCTGCCCCGTCGATTCCTGGGCTTACTCGGGGCGCTTTCCGGCTATGCTAAAGTGTTTATTTCAATCGGTTAGTTCCGTAACAGCCCTCATAAAACATGGAAGATATTTTTCACTCGCTACGGCTGATACTGCTGAACAGCGTCCCCACGTTTTGTTTTCTCCTTTTCCTGGTTATTTACCTGCGGGCCATGTATTTCCAGCCGTTTGCGAAGATTCTGAAACAGCGTTACGAGGCCACGGAAGGCGCTAAGAAAGCTGCTGAAGAGAGCCTCAGGCAGGCGGAACTGCGCGTAGCCGAGTACGAAGAAAAGCTTCGCGCCGCGCGCAATGAAATCTACGCGGAGCAGGAGAAATCCCTCCAGAAACTCGATGCGGACCAATCCGCCCAGTTGGAGAACGTGCGCCGCGAAGCGGAAGCCCGAATCGCCCACGCCCGCGCGGAATTGGAAGCCGAGGTGGATGAGGCCAAACGTTCGCTCAACTCACAAAGCAGCGAGTTGGCCGATCAAATCGTTTCCCGCATTCTGGAAGGGCGCGCGGCATGAAGCGAATCGCTCTCTGCCTCGTGTTCGCGGCCGCCACAACAGTACCGCTGGTTCGCGCCGCCGCGCAAAGTGGTGATACGGGTGAAGCCGCCAAAGTCGACAAAGCCGTGGAGGACGACGATGGCATGATCGCCTGGAAGTGGGCCAACTTCGCCGTTCTCATGGCCGCTCTCCTATGGGCGGGCATGAAGTTTGGCAAACCTTACTTCACCGCGCAAACAGAGGCCATCAACCAGGGCTTGGATGAGGCGCGCCGCCATCGTGAGGATGCCGAACGCCGATCCGCCGATGTCCGGATGAAGCTGGCGAATATTGGCGACGATATCGAAAGGTTCCGTCGCACCGCGCTGGCTGAACAGGCCGCCGAAATGGAGCGGCAGCGGCAAAGGATGACGGCCGAAGTGGAAGCCACCTGGGCCAACTCGTCCCAGCAAATCGAAACGCTCGGGAAACACGCCCGCCTCGATCTTCGCCGGTTCGCTTCCAGCCTGGCTCTTGAACTGGCCGAGCAGCGCATCCGCCAGCGTATGAATCCCGCTATCCAGGCAACACTCACCAGCGACTTCGTCGAGAAACTGAAGGCTTAAGCGACTCATCATGACTTTGAACGGAATCGCTTCGCGCTACGCTCTTGCCCTGGTTGACGCCCTCACCGCGCCCGGCTCTGGCATTGATCCGGCCGCCGCACTCGAAGGCCTCAATAGCTTCGCCGGCGCCATGACGGAAGCGCATGATCTCGAATTGATTCTGCTCTCCCCGTCCGTGTCGCCGAAGACCAAGCGCGTTGTGATCGAGAAGATTGCAGGCGATTTGGGAGTGCACCGGCTGGTGCGTAACTTCCTGCTCGTTCTGAACGCGCACCGGCGCATGGGTTTGCTGCGCGAAGCCGCCAGGCAGGCCGGGGTTCTGCTGGATGAGAGACTGGGGTTCGTTCGCGCGGATGTCTTCGCGGCAGCCGAGATGAACCCAAGTGACAAAACGCTGATCGCCGGCAAACTGGCGCGGATTACGGGCAAGCAGGTAAAACTCCGCATCACCATCGATCCGGATTTAATTGGCGGAATCATGGCCCGCGTAGGCTCCACTGTCTATGACGGATCGGTTCGTGGGCAACTGCGTGCCCTCGGCGAACGGCTAATCGCGGAATAGGTAGAGAAAGATCGAAATTATGGCTCATATTGGGGCAGACGAAATCACAAAGTTCCTCCGCGGACAGATCGAGGACTACGACAAAGAAGTCAGCGTAGCCGAGATCGGAACCATCATGTCGCTGGGCGACGGCATCGCCCGCGTCCACGGCCTTGAAAAAGTCATGGCCGGCGAGATGGTGGAGTTCCCGCACGGCGTCACCGGCATCGCCATGAACCTGGAAGAAGATCAGGTGGGCGTGGTGCTGCTGGGCGAATACAACAAAATCCGCGAAGGGGACGACGTCAAGCGGACTGGCAAAATCATGTCCGTGCCCGTGGGCGATGCGTTGATCGGCCGGGTGGTTGACGCGCTCGGACGTCCCATCGACGGAAACGGTCCCATCATCACCCAACACACCATTGCGATCGAACGCGGCGCTCCCGGCGTCATCGACCGGCAGCCCGTGAAGCAGCCTGTGCAGACCGGAATCAAAGCCATCGATGCCATGATTCCCATCGGCCGCGGCCAGCGCGAACTGATCATTGGCGATCGCCAGACCGGCAAGACTGCCATCTGCATCGACGCCATCATCAACCAGAAGGGCGGCGACATGGTCTGCATTTATGTCGCGATCGGCCAGAAACGATCCACCGTCGCCCAGGTCGTGAAAACGCTCGAAGAGCAGGGCGCCATGGCCTATACCATCGTCGTCTCCGCCAGCGCCTCCGACCCCACCCCGATGCAGTACATCGCGCCCTACGCGGGCTGCGCGATTGGTGAATTTTTCCGCGACAGCGGACGCCATGCGCTGGTGATCTACGACGATCTTTCCAAACACGCCGCGGCTTACCGTGAGATATCTCTTCTGCTGCGCCGTCCCCCCGGCCGTGAAGCGTATCCGGGCGACGTGTTCTTCCTGCACAGCCGCCTTCTGGAGCGGGCCGCCAAACTTGCCGATGGCCTCGGCGGAGGATCGCTGACCGCTCTGCCCATCATCGAAACCCAGGCGGGCGACGTTTCGGCCTACATCCCCACCAACGTCATTTCCATCACCGACGGCCAGATTTACCTGGAAGCCGATTTATTCAACTCGAATGTGCGCCCGGCCATCAACGTTGGTTTGTCCGTCAGCCGCGTCGGCGGCAGCGCGCAGATCAAGGCGATGCGATCGGTGGCGGGTACTCTGCGGCTCGATCTGGCGCAATACCGGTCGCTCGCGGCATTTGCGCAGTTTGGGTCGGACCTCGACAAGTCTTCCCAGGCCCAGCTTTCGCGCGGCGAGCGCATGGTCGAAATTCTGAAGCAGAAGCAATATTCTCCCGTCCCGGTGGAAAAGCAGATCGCCATTATCTTCGCGGGCGGCCAAGGCATGCTGGACGATCTCCCGGTGAGCGCGTTAAAGCAGTTTGAGCAGGATCTTTATAAGTTCCTCGACAACTCCAAGGCGGGCGTTCTGCAGATGATTCGCGAAAAGAAAGTTCTGGACGAAACCGTGAAGGGCGATTTGACGGCGGCCATCAAAGAGTTCAAAGAACGCTTCGTTCTGGACAACAATATCAAGACCAGGCAGACCGTAAATGCCTAGCCTGATTGACATCCGGCGGCGCATTCGCTCCGTCAAAAACACGCAGCAGATTACGCGCGCGCTGAAGATGGTTTCGGCGGCCAAGCTGCGCCGTGCGCAGAATCGCGTGATCGCGGCGCGCCCCTACGCACAGTCGCTGCGGGAACTGCTGGAGAATGTGGCGGCGGCCGCGGCGGGCGATCCCGATCTCGCCGGGAGCCCGCTTCTCGCCAATCGCGAAGAGAAGCGCGTCCAGTTAATTCTGATGACCAGCGACACCGGCCGGGCCGGCGCGTTCAATTCGACTCTCACCCGCGGCGCGGAGAAGTTCTATGAGGAGCACCAGGGCGAACAGGAATTGATCGCTGTAGGTCGCAAGGGCCGTGATTATTTCCGCCGCCGTTTGCGGCCCATTGCAGGGGAATACATCGGCGTGCTGGGCAAAGCGACCCATGCCGATGCCGCCGGAATCGCGAGGGAAACCATCCGCCGTTTTCGCGATGGAGAGATCGATTCGGTCTATCTGATCTACAACGAATTCAAAAGCGTGATGACGCAGAAGTTGACCATGATCAAGGTTCTTCCCGTCGAGCTTCCGGAAAAGAAAGAAACCCGCGATTACATATTCGAGCAGCCTCCTCTCGAAATGCTGGAGCGGCTGCTGCCGCGCTACATTGAGACCACCATTTTCCGGGGCATGCTGGAAACCACGGCGGCGGAGCACGCCGCCCGCATGACCGCCATGGACGCGGCAACCAAGAACGCCGGCGATGTGATCGACCACCTGACGCTGACCATGAATCGCGCCCGTCAGGCAGCCATCACCAAAGAGATTATCGAGGTCGTCAGCGGTTCCGCCGCTCTCGACTAAATGGAGTTTTTATGGCATTAGAAACGCAAGAAGCTGCTCAACCACAAGTGATCGGAAAAGTAGTGCAGGTGGCCGGCCCTGCCGTGGACTGTCAATTCCTCGAAGGGGAAATTCCAGAGCTCCACTTTGCCATTCGCATCACCAGCGAAGGGTTCGACGTTCCCGAGCCCATCGACATTATCTGCGAAACGCAGCAGCATCTGGGCGAAGGCCGCATCCGCACCATCGCATTGCAGAGCACCGAAGGTCTGGTACGCGGCATGAAAGCCACCAGCCTGGGCACGCCCGTAATGGTTCCCGTGGGCAAGGAAACGCTGGGCCGCGTGATGAACGTATTAGGCCAGCCGGTGGATAAGCTCGGCCCCATCAACGCCACCACTTTCTATCCGATTCACCGGCAGGCGCCGTCCTTCGAAGACCAATCGACGCGCCTCGAAATGTTTGAGACCGGCATCAAGGTGATCGATCTTCTGGAACCCTATCTGCGCGGCGGAAAAATTGGATTGTTCGGCGGCGCGGGAGTCGGCAAGACGGTTCTGATTCAGGAACTGATCAACAACGTCGCGCTAAAGCATGGCGGCGTTTCGGTGTTCGCCGGTGTGGGCGAGCGCACCCGCGAAGGCAACGATCTTTGGCTGGAAATGCAGGAATCCGGCACCATCGTGCTGGGCGATTCCAGCAAAAGCAAAGTCGCGTTGGTCTATGGCCAGATGACCGAACCCCCCGGGGCGCGTCTTCGCGTGGGTCTCACCGGCCTCACCGTCGCCGAATACTTTCGCGATGTGGAAGGGCAGGATGTCCTGCTGTTCATCGACAACATTTTCCGGTTCACGCAAGCGGGCTCGGAGGTATCGGCTCTGCTGGGACGCATGCCCAGCGCCGTGGGATATCAGCCGAACCTCGCCAGCGAAATGGGCGAACTGCAGGAGCGCATCACCTCCACCAAGAACGGATCCATCACATCCGTGCAAGCCATCTACGTGCCCGCCGACGATTACACCGACCCCGCTCCGGCAACGGCGTTCGCGCACCTCGACGCCACCACGAACCTTTCCCGCGCCATCTCGGAAATGGGCATCTATCCCGCCGTGGATCCTCTGGCTTCCACTTCGCGCATCCTCGAAGCGCGCATTTTGGGCGACGAGCATTACGATACCGCGCAAGCCGTCAAGGGCGTGCTCCAGCGCTTTAAGGACCTGCAGGACATCATCGCCATTCTGGGTATCGATGAACTTTCTGAAGACGACAAACTGATCGTGGCGCGCGCCCGTAAGATGCAGCGCTTCCTTTCACAGCCTTTCCATGTAGCCGAGCAGTTCACCGGAACGCCGGGTAAGTACGTCAAGCTGGCGGACACCGTGCGCAGCTTCCGCGAGATTGTCGAAGGCAAGCATGACGACGTTCCCGAGCAGGCGTTCTATATGCAGGGCACCATTGAAGACGTGCTGGCTCGCGCCGAAGAACTCAAGAAGGCCAGGTAGCCATGGCGGATTTTTCCCTCACCGTCGCCACCCCCGAACGCCGCTTAGTGGACGAGCGCGCAACGGAAGCCAACATTCCGGGACTAGGCGGCTACTTCGGAGTTCTTCCGGGTCACGCCCCGCTGCTCTCCGGACTGGGCAGCGGCACGATGACCTGGGTCAGTGGCGGACAGACCAGGATTCTGGCGGTTATGGGCGGTTTCGTCGAGGTTCTTGGCGACAGCGTGCGCGTGCTGGCTGACAATGCCAAACCTAAGGAAGAGATCGACCGCGCGAAGGCGCTGGAGCTCTTGAAACAGGCGCAGCAGGCGCTCTCCGAGCATCCCGATCAATGGCAGGATCTGACCGAGGCCTTGCAGAGAGCTCAAGCCGAAGTCGACACTGCGGCGAAATGAACTGGGCCGGCAACTACGAATACAGCGCCAACCGCCTCTATCGTCCCGCTTCAGTCGAACAAGTCCAGGAAATCCTCCGGGGTCCAGGCCTTTTCAAGGCTCTGGGTGCGCGCCATTCCTTCAATGGAATCCCTGACACCACGGGGGCCCAAATCTCGCTTCAGCATCTGAATCAGATCGTGTTTGACGAGCACGCACGCACCGTAACGGTAGGCGCTGGGGTCACCTATGGGCAACTCGCTCCCTATCTTCATGGTCATGGTTGGGCGGTGCATAACATGGCATCGCTGCCGCATATCTCAATCGCGGGGGCGTGCGCAACCGGAACACACGGCTCGGGTAACAAGAATGCCAATCTGTCAACAGCCGTTGCCGGCATGGAAATCGTCACGGCTGACGGCGACGTTGTTCGATCCTGGGATCGCCAATCCGCCATCGTTAACCTTGGCGCACTGGGCATAGTAACCGCGCTCACACTCCACATTGAGCCGGCTTACGATCTGAGACAAGTCATTTACGAGAACCTATCCTTCTCGGTGTTATCTTCCAACCTGGATGATATCTTCGGCGCTGGTTACAGTGTCAGCTTATTCACCGACTGGCGCAATCATCAGGCCGCGCAGGTCTGGCTCAAGGCCCACGCCGGCCAAGGCTTGACGCGGGAGTTCTTCGGAGCCAAAGCCGCCACCCGAAAACTCCACCCCATTGCCGGATACTCCGCTGAAAGCTGTACGGATCAGTTCGGCGTCCCCGGCCCCTGGTACGAAAGACTGCCGCACTTCCGCATGGACTTCACGCCCAGCAGCGGCGAGGAATTACAATCGGAATACTTCGTCCCGCGCGAGCGGGGCTATGAAGCCATTCTTGCGGTGGAAAAGCTGCGCGACCAGATCGCGCCGCATCTCATGATCTCTGAACTACGCACAATCGATGCGGACGACCTTTGGATGAGCCCCTGCTACCAGCGCGAGTCTTTGGCCATTCATTTCACCTGGAAGCCGGATTGGCCGGCGGTGAAAAACGTTCTGCCCCTGATCGAGGAGCAACTGGCGCCGTTTGATGCCCGGCCGCACTGGGCCAAGCTGTTCACTATGCCGCCGGCGCGGTTGCAGTCGCTTTATGAGAAGTTGCCCGCTTTCCGCGCTCTGCTGAAACAGCACGATCCAGCCGGCAAATTTCGAAACGACTACCTGAACGGCAAACTACTCGTTGATTCGTAGGGGCCAAGGCGGTAACTCGGCGGATACTCCGGCCGAATCCACACCCTCCACAATCAACCCATGCTCGCCCGGCGCGAGTGTCGGCAAGTAAATCATCGTGCGCCACCCACTCATCAGCCAGTTCTGCCGGCCGAAATGAGCGGCCACATCCGGACGCGGATAGAACTCCTTCACAGAAGCCACCTGCCTGTCGCCCAGTCGCAGCTTCACCTCGCGCAGCGGAGCTCCGTTCATGGCCGATGCCAGCCATCCACTCACCATGATGCGGTCCCGGCTGCGCGCCTCCATATAGAACTTACTATCCACCGCGTCCACATACCCGATCATCGGCTGGCCCTCCGGTAAGGCCGGCTTGATCCCGTCAACCGGAATCACCGGCATCTTATGATCGTGTTGCTCCCGAACTTCCGCCAGCGCCGATTTCAGCTCCATCACTTCCTGGCGGATCTGGTCGCCGGTCATCTCCGCGCGCACCGTCTTGCGGTAGTCCGATACTTCTCTCGCCAGATCGCGGTGCGTGAAAATCTTGAGCGGGTTGGAATACAGCGGTTCATCCTCAATCGCCCGGTACATCTCGCAACAGCCGATGCACGTATGCTGTGGGCACGGGACCGCTTCTCTGGGAAGCTCAGGGAATCCGCTCTCGAATGCGTTCCTGGAACCTTCCAGGCAAGAGACCTGAACGTTCCCTTGCCAGTCCAGCGCGTAGTTCAGTGCCGGATAGAAGCACAAGCGCTTCTTCATCTCCGGCCAGATGATCTTATAGTGCAGATCGAGCCGCGTGTTGTTCCTTACCAGGATCTCCATTTCACGGTCCGTCCGGTAGTCCCGCGAAAGGTGTTCGCCGGTCGGGAACATCGGGGACACCTGCACAAAGAATCCATCCGCCGAAAGGCGCGCGTTGGCTTCGTCGAAAATCTCCGTATTCTCGGGAGAAAGCACGTAGTTGACAATCGCGATATTGAATCCCCCGTCGCGAATGCGGCGGACCTGTTTAATCAGATCGTCGAGACTGGTCTGGGTCGGGTGAAAGCCCACGTCCAGAAAGATGTTAGTCTTGTCCACGTCCGCAAAGTAAGTCGGATCCCAGGCCGCATTAGTGGAAATATAAGTGCTGATATGCGGCCTTGCCGCGAAACCCATCAGAAGGTCGCGGAAGTTCTGACGGTCCAGAAAGGGCTCCCCACCCGTGATATGAACATGCAGCTTCGAGGCTTTCACGCCGTCGAATAGGTCCAGCCACTTCTCCACCGGGTAGTAATCGAAGGCATGCGGCTGCGGCTGTCCGGACTTTGTTCGCTTATGAAAAACAAGTACAGGGCAGTAAGGACAACTATAGTTGCACCACTGCGTCATGTACCAGTTCACGCGAACTTCATCGCGCAGGTGCTCCGGAAGTTCCATAAGGGGAACTTCCAGGGTATCACTGAGTCCGATTTACAAACGTACTTGGCGTAAAGCGTTCTTCTTCGAAGGGCGGCCGGACACCTTCGCGCAGCCGGTGCGGCTGCCAGGGCTGCATCCACTTCTCCTCGAAACGCTTCCGGTTTTCCTCGAACACGCGCTCATAAACCTGCTTCGAGATCTTCGAGAAAGACCCCTGGCCGAAATGGTGGATGAAACAATCCTCGGCCACAGCCACGCGGAGGCCACCCTGGCGGACGCGCATGGCAAAATCGTCGTCCTCAAACATCCCCATGCCAAATGACGAATCCAGTTCCCCAACGCGCTCCCAGACAGGCTTCGGCACAAGCGCGCAGAAAAAGGCCGCTACGCGAACATCGGAATTCCGGCCGCGTTGTGCGCGGGTGCGCTCAGCCGCAAACGCCTCCATGTCTTCCGGCTCGCGGTAGTTCACGTTCAGCTTAGCCTCGTTGCCGGCGAAGTTGGTCACCGGGCAGAGTAACCCAATCGACCGGTCTTTCCGTAAATGTTCCAGCAGCAGATGCACCCATCCCGGAGTCACCATGGTATCGACGTTCAGGAAAATGAGGTGTGCGCCGTGCGCCTCCGCTGCGGCTCGATTGTTGCCCGCTGCGAAGCCCGTGTTCTGGTTCAGTTCCACCAGCGTGAAATGTGGGGACCGCTCAGCGTATTCCCGCAGCAGACCAACCGTTCCGTCGGTGGACGCGTTGTCCAACAGAATGACTTCATATGCAGGGTACGCCGTGTTGCGAAGAATCGAATCGAGGCAGGGCTGCACGAACTCCTCGCTGTTGTGGGTCACGATCAGTATCGATACCAGCGGCGATCGCGCGCGCACGGCTTCTTCCAGTTGATCCACGCGCGCTTGCCACGTATTTGCCTTCGCGAATGCAATCCGTCGCTCTCGAAGCGAGCTCTCTTCGTTCAGCGCCATATCCAACCGCCCCGCGAAATCCTCCGCGCCCCGCCCGATATAGAGCAGATCGCCGCACTGCCCCAGCTCTTTCATATCCGTCGCCACCACAGGCTTGCCCAGCGAAAAGTACTCGTAGAGCTTTACGGGGTCGGTCGCCTTGGTTACCTGGTTCAGCAGAAACGGAATCGTGCAGGCATCGAAGTGGTAAAGGTACGCGGGGATATCGGCGTAGGGCTTGCTTCCCAGGAGACGAACGTTCGGGAGTGTCTCCAGCTTCGAGGTGTCCCTGCCAAATACCTGGCCGATCAGAACGAAGGAGTATTGCGGCCGCAGTCGCGCCACGTCGTAAACCAGGTCGAGGTCGATCCAATCCGCAATCGCGCCGAAATACCCCACGATGGGATGCGACACATCCTGCAATAGGTGGCTCGGCCGCGTCTGCGCGAAGAAATCAAAATCCGCGCCATTGCGGATCAGCAGCGGGTCCAGCCCCTGCTCTTTGAACTTCACCACCAGTTCCGCGCCCGTCACCACCAGAATGTCCGCTTCTCCGACGAACGCCTTCTCTTCGTTCACATTGAAGACGCCCATGTTCTCGAAGGTTTCCCAATCGTCCATGCAGTCGTAAATCAGCGTCGCGCCGTGCTTTTCCCGAAACGCCAGCCCCAGTTTGCGCCAGAAAGGAAGCTGCGCCAGAACCATGCTCTCGCCGATATTCCATGCCGTGGTGAGAGCTTCAAACGACTCCATCATGGCCTCGACGGGCTCGTGCTTCAATTCACCTAGATAGATATCCACCGCGGGCGTGCGCATGTGGACCTCCCACAAGTTCTCGCGCAACGCAAGCACATGAAAAGGCTCGGCGGCGTCAGGCGCAAGAAATCGGCTCGGGCTCACCCAGAAGACCCGATGCCCGCGCCGGGCCATCTCTGCGGCAATCTGCTGCGGACGCTGGAACCGGAAATCGAAATCGATGATGGCCAGAATAATTACATCCCACTGATCGCGCTGGGCGGGATAGCGATGGCCCTGACCGGTAGCGCCACTCGTCTCCCCCAGATCCGGCAGCCACTTCGCGAAACGGAAGCTGTCAGGCACATACGCAGCCATGTCGGGGAACCGCGGTTCGTATTCCGCCAGCGATCCCACACCCCCAAAAGGCGCGCCCAGTGCCCAGCGCAGGAACTTCCCCGCGCCTCCGCGCACCAGCAGCGCATACGCTTTGCTCAGTAGCAGCATGAACTGCCAGGCGCGCTGGGAACGCACGCCGTCCAATTCACCCTGAAAAGCTGCGCGATAGCGATCGAGATCGCACACCGTCGAGAAACGCACAGCCTCGGCCCGATTCAGCCGCGCGATCAGATCCAGCTTGTCGGTGTCCACTTGCTGGAACTGCGCCCGCACCTCGCTCAATGAATCCCGATGTTCCGCGTTCTCAGCGGCTAACTGCCCGATCTGCTTGCGAAGCGAAGCATTTTCCTGCTCGAAATCTTCGATCCTTCTTTCACTCGCGGCAAGATCCCGCTGAACCAACCCGGTGCGGCGCAAATGCGCAAAAGCACTCCTCCGCAGAAGGTCGAGAGTCTCCGAGCTGTAGGTAGTCGCTTCAGCAGGACGGTTGGCAAGCTGGATGGCCAGGGCGCAATTCTCGATCGCCAGTTTGCGGAGTTGAGCCAATGCGAGCGCCCCACCAGCGCGCCGGATCGACAGCGCGTTCAACAGCCGTTTCGCGAGAACGCCGCTATCGAGGGAGCCCACGGCGAGCGCCGGCTCACCGCGGGAGACCAACCGAAGCGTGGAATCCACCTTCGGATCGTAAGAAACGGCCACTGCGGGAACTCCGCTCATCGCCGCAAAGATCAGTGCGTGCAGGCGCATCGCAAGCACCGCATCGCTCTGCTCAATAGCCCGGTAAATTCCGGAAGCTGACAAACCTTCCCTTACCGTAACCCGCGCCGCAAATCGCATCCTTCCGGCGATGCGATGGGCGATGGCGCGATCGTCCTCGTGCTCGCCTTCGATCTGCTGGAACGGAAGCAGAGCCACCGATCCGCCTGTCTGTTCGAGGAAGATATCCAGTGCGGCGGCAATTTCGCGTTCCAGGAAATCCGGATGGACTCCAATCGACCAGGGCCGCACCGCGACCGCGAGAACCGGCCTTTGCGTCTCCAGCGGCGCTTCCGGCGTCGCCGGGGAAAAAGCGAACGCCAGGTCCGCCGTGACTCGTATTTTTTCGGCGGCCACTCCCAGCCGCACAAGTACCGCCTTTGAAGCTTCGTCGCGCACCGTGATCGCGGTGGCCGCCTCGCAAGCGGCACGCGTTAACCGTGCGCCCTGTTCGGAATCGATCGGCCCCACGCCCACCGCGCAGAGCATGACCGGTTTCTGATGTGCCGCCCCCAGCAGCGCGCAGCCCGCCCAGTAGGATAACCCCCAGTGCTCTCCGCTGAGAATGGTGTCGGGGTCCGCGCCCCAGTAGTCCTGAAATAACCCTCCGCCACCCACCAACACCACATCGGCCGCCGCGATGGCTCGATCAATCGCGTGAATATCGTTCCGGGCCACCGCTCGCACGCCATGCTCCGACGCGGTGGAGTCCGCGTCGCCCGAACTCACGGTAATCTCTACGTTGGGGTTCTCGCCGCGCAGATGCTCGACAAGGCTCGCGAGTATCGCTTCATCTCCAGCGTTGGCGAAGCCAAAGTACCCGGCTATGAAAATCTTCACAAAGAACCAACGTTACCAAACCGCGTGCGCGCTCAATCAATTCCCCGCTTCGATTCGGAAATCCAGTCCGGCGCCAGAAAACTGTACCCCAGGTCCCGCAGGCGCGGTACCAGCAACTGCACCGTGCTGCAAGTCCGGTTCGCCGCGGCGGCCACCGCATCGTCCGCGGAGAAATCATGGAGGAGAACCACGCCCTTCCTGCGCTTCTCGATGGCCTTCACATAGGCCGCGGCGCACTCTTCCGGGCTGCGCCGGTCACGCCAGAAAAGGTGGTCGCCGCCGTCAATATCCCAATTGATGGGCCCGGCGCCATCCCGCCGCGCGGCGTTGAAAACATGCGCCAGATGCGCGTTCCACGCCCCATACGGAGGGCGAAAATAGCGCGGCTTGGGAACCCCGAGTTCGGCCAGTGCCGCGTCCGTCATGTCGAACTCCGCGAGCGCGGCTTCGTCGGTGACGAACGTATCCGTCAAATGCAGGTGATTCTCAGAATGGTTCCCCACCACATGGCCAAGCTCCAGCAATCGAACGACGGATGCCGACAGCTCGCGAACGCGCCTGCCCCATGCAAAGAAAGCGGCGGTAACGTTCTCGGACCTCAGGTATTCCGCGAGAGCTACGGTTTCGGGGCCGGGACCGTCGTCAAAAGTCAGCACCACGCCGCGCTCCGCCTGCGAACTCCCGGTAAGAGGGCGATCCGACCACACTTAAATCAGCTCTCGAAAGCGGAAAACCCGGTCGAAAGGGCAATGGTGCTGTTCCTCGATGTTGACCTCAGCCCCCATTTCGCGATCCACCAGGCAGAGAGCGCCAATCACCGTGAGCCCAGCTTCCCTGGCGCGCTCGATGGCCACAATGGTAGACCCTCCCGTGGTGCACACGTCGTCCAGGATCACGACAGCTTTCCCGGCGGGTTCGATCATCCCTTCCAGCAGCTTCTTCGTGCCGTGCTGCTTGCTTTCTTTGCGGATCACGAAAGAGTCGATTGCCATGCCTCGTTCCAGACTCTCGCGGGCGATGGAAGCTGCGATGGCGTCTGCGCCCATCGTGAGCCCGCCCACCGCGTCCGGAGCCCAGCCGCGTTCCGCCATTTTATCGAGGAATAAACGCCCCACCAGCGGCATGGCGCGCGCGGTGCAAGTGGTCAGCTTCGCATCGATGTACCACTCGCTGGTTTGGCCGGATACCAAGGTGAACTGCCCGTGACGCACCGAGCGCGTCCGCAGCATTGTCGCCAACTCTTCTCGATCACGCATTCAAGACATTGTAGGGCAACGCCAAACACCAAAGTTGGGGCTTTGGGACACAAACATCCCAGGTAACATCCGTGCGATTCGGTCTGTTACGGTTAAATGGTTGTGCAATGGGTGTATAGTCTAAACTGTTACACGGTGTGACAAATGGCGGTTACTGAGGTTTCCCCGGCGGACCGGGCGGCAATTAACGCAGAAGTGGATCGGCTGACGCAGAGCTCCGTATTGCACGGCAGCGAAGCTCTCTGCCGCTTGCTTCGCTACCTGGCCGGACAGGCGCTGGCGCATCCCGGGGTACCCGTAAAAGAATACCAACTCGCGACCGAGGTCTTCGGGCGCCCCGCCGATTTCGACCCCCGCATGGATTCGACGGTGCGTGTCCAAACCGGGCGCCTGCGCTCCAAGCTGGCCGAATATTACCCCTCTGCCGGAGCTGACGATCCGATCGTTCTGGAGATCCCAAAAGGTTCCTATTCCCTGGTGTTCCACTACCGCGCCGCCGCGCCGGCAGTGAAATACGAACCGGCGTCCGGCGCGGCAATCGCGGAGACGGCGTCAGGCGCGCGCGCGCTTCAGGGCTCGCGGGACGGTGCCGCGCCCAACCGGCTGGTCCCGGTCGTTTGGACCCTGGCGGCTTTGAGCCTGGTGTCCGTCGGGCTCTTGATTGCTCTGTGGGCCTCGGAACGGCGGCAGGCCCCGGAACTGGTCAAGGCGGATGCGCTGTCCGAACCGCTCCGGACCTTCTGGGCGCCGTTCCTCCAGGCTCAGGAGATGCCCTGGATCATTTTTAGCAATGCGGAATTTGTAGGCAAGCCCCAGGTCGGAATCCGCTATTTCGACCCCTCGCGGGACTCAAAGTCGAGCATCCTCGATCATTACACCGGGGTAGGCGAGGTTCTCGGAGTGGCGGAACTGAGCCGGGTCTTCACCCAGGTTCATCGTGAAGTTCGCATCAAACGGGGAAGGCTGCTCTCGCTGGACGATGTCAAAAACAACAATGTGATTTTCATCGGATCGCTCGCCGAAAATCTGGTCCTGCGGGAGATCCCGACCACGCAGGATTTCATTTTCCGGAAGATTCCGTCGGGCACGCGCGAGGGAGACGTTGAAATCGCCAACCTTCATCCCCGCTCGGGCGAAGCCCTCGTTTTCCAGGCGTCGGAGACGCTGCCGATCGTGGAAGACTACGCGCTGATAGGACTGGTTCCCGGCTTGAATCCAAGCCACTCGATTCTGGTCCTTGCCGGTACCACCACCATGGGGACGCAAGCGGCGGCCGAGTTCGTTTGCCGCGCTCACGATGTGGAAGACATCCTCAAGCTCCTCCCCAACCAGGGAAAGCCCCTGGGACCGTTCGAAGCCGTAATTCGGGTGCGCGTCAGTGAAGGCGTGCCCGTCAGCAGCACGATCGTCGCCGTGCACGCTGGACGCTAAGTCTCCTCCTACTGCAGAGCCGTCTGTTGGTTGAACGAAGGCGCGCCCACAATGTTCGAGGGTAGGCTCAAATTCCCATTGTTGTCTTCCGACCGAATGAAGTAAAGCGACTGAATCGTGGTCGGCATCGCTTCGTTGTACACGGGAGTCGGGCTCGCCGCCACTTGGGCGATCTCCTGAAGCGCCGCCGGGAAACCTTCGTAGGTCAAGCCCGAGGGAGCTGTTTCCGTGTTGGTGAGAGCATCTGTCATCGTGCAGATCCAGAGAAGGTCTTCGCCGCTTCCGTCCGTTGGGCAAGCCGCGCTCAAACTGCCGTTCGTGAAGTCCGTCGGGAACGTCACGCTCATGCCCGCACTGATCTGCAGCGTCTGGGTCGGAGCGCCCTGAAGGAGCAAAGTAAGCGGCGGGGTAGTGGTATATCGGTAAACGTGATAGCGCGCCACGTTGGGCTGCGCCGGCCATGACAATTGGGCATTGTTACCGGCCACTGCCTGTGTCTGCGAAACCAGGTAACCCTGGAATGGCGCCGGTGGCGCTACGTATGCGATGCCGGGCGGTGGTACGGTCGAGCAGTTCGGGAACGTGCACTGCGATTCCAGATATTGCACGTCCTGCGCGTCAATCACGCCGTTGTCATTCAAATCGCGGGGATCGAATTGACCGGTGGCGACCGTCAGCCCCATCGCCGCTTGAATGATGTTTACGTCGTTCTGATCGATCTGGCCGTCGCTGTTCAGATCCAGCATCGACAAGTCCTGCCATTCCTGCGTTCCCCCGGTTACGCGCGCCGTACCCCAGAACAGACCGAAATGGCTGAAAACACCACTTCGTCCTCCCATATTCAGGCCGTCGCCCATGCCGTCTTTACTGACGATGTACCAATGCGTCGCGTCCGGAGAATAGAAATGGTCAAATCCCTCTTCAGCTGTAGTGGGCTGGGCCGTAAACGCGCTGTTGCGGAAAAGAATAGACCAATCCCAGGTTGTTGCGTGCAGACCGAGGTTGGTATTTGCCTGGCCCGCAACGGGAGTCCACGTCTCGTCCTGCATCTGCCAGATGTGCCCGTTGAAGTCGTTGTCGAAGTAGTACCCAATCCCGGAAAGAGGCGCCTTCCACCCGTCCGGAGTCGATCGGGGCTGCCCCATCACCAGATCCCACGAGTCATCCGGATTCACGCGCACGATTTCGATCTTGCGATCCGTACCGCACATGAGGTGCTGAAGGCCATCGGAAGGATCATTCCAAACGTGCATGGAGAGGGTGGTTGGGCTGCGGAGATTTGTATCGGGCTGCCACCCGCCATCCATGATAATCGGAGTGAACTGATAAGGGGTGGGGTCGCCGGGCCCGTTGGTCGTCTTGTAGACACCATAGCCGAGGTCGTTCTGCCGGTCCCCGGTGCCTACATAAAGAGCGTTATTGTAAGACGCCAGAATCCAAACCGCGAAGTTGGGAACAGCGGGCGTCGGGCTCACCCGCTGCCAGGCATTGTCGCCCTGAGACGGATTCGGCGAGGCAATCATGAAACCTTCGCCCCGGAAGTTCGTCACCGCCGCGAACATCTGCCCATTCGCCTGAACCAGCGAACGGATACTCGCCACCTGAATGTCGGGGTTGCCGGATACCAGGTTCCCCAGGAAGGTTCCTGCATCTTCCGGGATGGGAGTAAAGTTCACCCCGTCTGTCGATCGCAGAATGATGGGTGGCGGAAATCCGTCCGGATTGAACTGCGGCAAAGAATAGTAGATGGAGTTGCCCGAGACACCGCCCACATATAGGGCCTGGGTGCCATCGCTCTCCGTATAAACCGTCATTCCGCGGAATCCGATCGCCGTGGCGCAGAATGCCGGGTTGCCATTGGCATCGTTACCGATCGGAATGGTTTGCGGCGCCTTATAAACGCGCACCCATGTCTTGGTCTGCGGAGTGTACTTCCAGATTTCCGCTCCCGTTCCAAGCTGCGTTCCATCGTCCGGACAGTCATTTCCCGGCGGAGGATAAAGGTTCAAGCCAGACCCGATAGCGGCGGAATAGGTGGTGTCGCAGTTGATCTGCCGGCCCGTACCCACGAACAGATTTCCCTGGAACCACGTTTGTGACCAGGTCCACGTGTTCGCGTCGTCGCCGTAGCCTCCGCTGGCGATCTCTTTCCATCCGGAGAAGCGATTCTCAAGTCCTGAAATGCGCCCGTAAACGTAAGCCCAGGATTCGTCTCCGAACCCCATGTGCGTGTGATCGGTTTTTATTTCGCCCATGTCCTCCGAATAGGTGTCTGGAAGCGGAACCTCGTTTACCGCCACAAGGCCGTCGTTGGCGACGCCATTGGTCAGGTTCATCAGGATTGGGCCGGTAATGTTATAGAACAACGCTCCCTGATTCGCGTAGCTGCTGCCTTCAAGCGTGTAGAACGGGACGCCGGCCGTTTCGAGAACGGGATCGATTTCGGCTCGCAGAGTGGCCACGTGCGTCGGCAGCAGGTCGTACAGACCGGGGCTGAGGAAGCCGAACGCGTTGGCGATTTTCTCGCCCGTGCCGAACGCCCAGACTGCCAGTTCGGTTCCCTGGCTGGGTGTCGCAATGCAGAACACCGCCTTCACCTCAGATAGGAAACTCGGTGTCAGCATGGCCAGTTGGATTTCGAGCCCGCCTTCGGAGTGCCCGAACATGTAGACCTGCTGCACGCCGAAGTGCTGCAGAATCTGCGGCAACAGTCCGAGAAGCGTCGTGGTGTTGGTAGCGATCTTGTTGTGATCGTTGGAATTATCCGCATTCAGGCTCACGTATGCCGAACGGTACCCGGCGTTGTACACATACTGGTACATCGTGTTGCCGTTGGAGAAAAAGTAGGTCGCGTTGCTGCCGAGACCATGTACGAAGACGACCACGGGGCTATTCGCCGCAGCCGCGGGATTCACGCCGCCGTAGAAAATATTGGGCGCGCCGCCCGCCGCAACCTGCGGGAGCGGAGCCGCCGGAGCCGTCGCGGCGCTAGCAGAACCCATCAGGCATAAGACGATCGCGCCGAGCGCGAAAGCTGATTTGTACATTTTTGTCGTTTCTCCGTGTCTCATCGGTCCCTACCCAAATATAACCGTCTCGCGCCACATCGAAGCGCCTTTTTCCAAAGCTGGTACCCATCCAACAACTCAAGCCGGATGTATGGCTTAGAGGACAGTTCGCTCGACTTCCCGGAAAAAGAAATTTGGGATTCGCAATTATCCGGGCGAACTCGAAGATAACATGGGGACTAGCTGCTGTCCATAAGCCCAGACAAATGGAGACACAAGAGACTGGCTAAGTTGGCTCTAAAGCGACTGTTGGTTGCCGCCGGCGCACCCGCCTGGTCCCGCGCGCGGACGCGGGCTCGGTTGCGCGTTCTGATGTATCATCGGTTCTCTGGCCCGCCCGCGTCCGTATCGAGCGCCCTGTCGCGCCAGTTCGCTTATATCCGACGGCACTATCATCCTGTTTCCCTGGGTGAAGTGGTGAGGTGCTGGGCGACCGGTGAGCAGTTCCCGCTTCGCGCCCTCGCGATCACAGTGGACGACGGCTATGCCGACTTTCAAGCCGCCTGGTCGCTTTTGAAACAGTTCCAGCTCCCGGCCACCCTTTTTGTGGTGTCCGGTTTTACAAGCCGGGAGCTATGGCTCTGGCCGGACGTCGTGCATTTTTGTATGAGCCATTCCACGCGGAAGCGCATCCACCTCGATATGCCGGATGGTACATTTTTCGAGCGAAGCCTCTCGGCGGCGCCGGATCGTGAAGCTGCGGACCGTGATCTTGACGCGCTCCTGCTGGCCATGCCCGACGAATCCCGCCGTGACGTGATCGCCAAGCTCCCCGAGGCAGCCGGCCTGTTTCTCCCCGACGCGATCCCCGCGGAATATGCGCCGCTCGATTGGGATGCTCTGAGAAAAATGACCTCCGAGGGCCTCGAAGTCGGCGCACACACGCAAACGCATCCCGTACTCGCCAGAATTTCCTCAGTGCCACGTCTCCGGCAAGAGGTCGCGGGATCGAAACTGGCTATTGAAAACCAACTGAACGTCCCCGTGCGGCACTTCTGCTACCCCAACGGCCAGCCCGCCGACTTCAACAGCGCGTCCATCGATGCCGTCCGCAACGCCGGCTTCCTCAGCGCCGCGACAGCCCAACGCGGCCTGGTCGGGTCTGCTGACAGCCACTGGGAAATCCACCGGATTGGCGTCGATCCTCTTATGTCCACCGCCGCGTTCGAATTGGAACTGGCAGGTTTCCGCATGGCATGAGTGGCTTGCGCTTTCGGGCCACCGCACCGGAAGAAGCGGATCGCATCCGCGAATTCCTGGCGGGAGTGTTTCATCTCACCACCGGCGCCCCCGCCTTCGAGCCCAGGTTGATTCATTGGAAGTACTACCAGGCGCGGCCCGACTGGACCGGGCCGAGAAGCTACATTCTGGAACGTGACGGTGAAATTGCCAGCCATGGCTGCGTTTGGCCCATGCCGTTCGCCACATCGTCGCGCAACCTCCCGGCATGCCAGATCATCGATTGGGCGGCCACCCCGGCCGTGCCTGGCGCGGGAACGTTATTGCGCCGCGAAATCGAGAAGATGGTTGCCGTCTCCGTGGCCATTGGCGGCTCGCCCGATTCCCTGAAAGTGATTCCCCGTTCCGGATACTCCACAGTGGCTTCGTTCCGCAAATACGTTCGCATTGTGCGGCCGTTCCACCAGTTCACGCGCCGCCCCGACCCGCAGCCCTTTCGACGTTTCGCGAAGCTGGTCCGGAACGCTCTCTGGAGCCTGACACCCGCTCCGGCTTTACCGGCCGGCTGGACTGTGGAACCGTTTTCGGCGCAGGCGCTCGGCTTGCCCGCGCCGGACTACGCATCCACCGCGCGATCCCCGGAACTCTACCGCTACCTCCTCGATTGCCCCAGCGGAGAGTTGTCCGCCTTTGTTCTGAAAAAAGACGGCCGGGAAACCGGTTACTTCCTTCTAAACCAAGTGGATGGACAAACCAGAATCGCGGACCTGCAGACCTCCGACTGGCCGGCTGGGGTCATCGCCGCGACCCGCACGGCGGCCTTGAATCCGGCGACGTGCGAAATCGTCGCCAACGCGTCTCTCGATCGTTTTGCGCATGCCCTCGCACATTCCGGCTACCAACTGCGCGGCGAACAGCCGGTCTTTCTCCTGGACCGGTCGAAATCTCTCCCCAGCGGCGAGCTTCATATCACGCCCGCCGATTTTGACGATTTCTTCGCCCGTTTTCCAGACTCCCCGTTCGCTGCGTAGAGGGCGCGTAGAATAGGTGCGAGGACCACTCTTGGACGCACGCATACAGCAAATCTTTCGCGATGTCCTGGACGACCGGAAGCTGGAGGTCACAAGCGATCTCGGACCGGCGAACACACCCACCTGGGACAGTTTTGCCCATGTGAAGCTGATCATGGCGCTCGAAGACGAATACAAGCTGAGCTTCACGATGGACGAAGTGGCGGAAGCCGCCACCGCGGGCGATTTCATCAAAGCGCTGCGCGCACGTGGCATCGATGTGGAGTGACTGAAACGCCAGAAATTGCATAGGATCTTCATAATTCGACCCTAAAATTCAAGAATGGGGCGTATGCTCCTGCGCTTTTCATTTTCGAACTTCAGATCATTCCGCGACGAGCAGGAGTTTTCCTTGATTGCCAGCCCGCTCAAGGGACGGTCAAGCGCGATTTTCGTCCCGGGCCTCAAGGAAGGAATCTTGCCCGTAGCCGCCGTCTACGGAGCGAACGCGTCGGGAAAAACCAATCTCCTCATTGTTTGCGAAGGCGGAGTGACCGAACCTCGCTACTTCACCGATCTCCGT
>Ga0182012_10001730_pt1 | contig 23856 bp, 18 predicted proteins | sample 612S2SmetaG_FD_120486 | JGI IMG/M metagenome (GOLD analysis project Ga0182012, IMG submission 120486) | Permafrost microbial communities from Stordalen Mire, Sweden - 612S2S metaG | ecosystem: Environmental > Terrestrial > Soil > Wetlands > Permafrost | place: Sweden: Stordalen | collected... | reverse complement strand
GCCTAGTGGGTAGGTCTCCACTACAAGCGCATCAGGAAATGTTTTTATTGATATCCAAGGACTTACAACCGCGATTCCCTTCTTTTTTGCAAGAAATCGCCTTCAACTGCGAAAGTCAGGCTAGTGGTTGTCGACGCCGGCCGAAAGGCGGACGTGGACGCAGTTTATAACGTAGACCCTGTGTATCAGGAACTATTCGTAAAACACTACGGTTCAGTGAATCCGTGGACTTCACCGGAAAAGGCGCACTTGTGGACGCCTGGTAGCGTTATCGAAGGGCGGGAACTCATCTCTGAGCCCGATTTGCTCAAGACCGAATTCTATAACGGCTTTCTTAAACCCCAAGGTTGGTTTTCGGCTATCGGCGGAGCCATCACACGCAACAATTCGGTTGGCGCATACATAACAGCCTTGCGCAAGCGATCAGTCCACCCAGACACCGGACGCGAGTTACTCGGCACCTTAATGCCCCACTTGCAGTGCGCCATGCGGTTACATGAGCGGATTGCGGGGCTGGACATTCGTTTATCCGCCCTGGCAAACATGATTGACTACTTGCCGGGGGGCATTATCATTGCAGACTCACGAGCGCGCGTCCTAGTTATGAATCGAGCAGCGGAACAGATTCTAGCTGGTGACCACGGTCTCAAGAATGGGCCCACCGGCCTTTCCGCAGTGGAAGCAAATGAGACGGCCAAACTATCAGCCACAATTGCCCAGGCAGTTATGGCGCGAGAAGGGTCACTTTCAGCTCCTACGCCGCTTGCCATAACACGCGGCGAAATGCGCCGCCCCCTGCAACTCTTGATTGCTCCTCTGCCAGCGCAAGAAGCCGGTACTCGGCGGCAACCGGCAGCCGTGCTGTTCGTTTTCGATCCTGACGAGAATCTGGAACCCAATCTACGTCTGCTTAGAAAAGTATTTTCACTAACTGAAGCGGAAGCGCGTATTGCTGCCGCTTTGGCACAGGGCGACACGGTTGAGCAGATCGCCGATCAAACAGGCGTAACACTAAACACGATCAGAACTCATTTGAAAAAAGTGTATTCCAAAACGGGTACCCGAGGCCAGACCGAATTTGTCCGGCTGGTGTTGACGAGTTGGAGTACCGTCCGGATCAAAGATTGAATCGAAAGTTTTAGTACTTTCTTGCAACGTCATCACTCATCTGGGTGACGCGTTTTCGACGCCGTTTTCGCTAAGTTTAGAGTAATCAGGGTTACAGAACTTTAGAAGACGCCAAAGCTGAGTTGACGTCTTTTCTGTAGCCCAAAGCATTTTTGGGATTTCAGGCGGCCTTCGGAGGTTCGCCTGCATCTCCCCGGTCGTGCACCAAAAGGAAAGAGCACCGGCTAACGTTGGTGCTCTTTCATAGATTCCGCGAAATCATTAAACAGATAGTGAGAATCGTGAGGACCCGGGGCTGCCTCCGGATGGTATTGAACGCAAAATACTGGGTAGTTGCGATGTTTCATTCCCTCAACGGTATCGTCGTTTAAGTTGAGATGGGTCACCGCAACCGAGGAATCTGGTAAAGAGTGGGGGTCTACGCAGAAGCCATGGTTTTGCGAGGTGATTTCCACCTTGTTCGTGCGGTAATTCAGTACGGGATGGTTTGCTCCGTGATGGCCAAACTTGAGCTTGTAAGTCTTGCCGCCAAAGGCGAGACCGAGAATCTGGTGGCCTAAGCAGATACCGAATATCGGCACTTTTCCAATTAGCTTGCGTACCTGCGCGGCTTGATGTTCCAACGGCTCAGGATCGCCGGGACCATTAGATAGGAACACACCAGTAGGCTTGAGGGCTAAAACATCTTCAGCGGTAGTATCGGCGGGCACTACGGTGACACGCGATCCAATTTCAACAAGGTGCCGCAGAATGTTGCGCTTGATGCCATAGTCATACGCGACAACATGGAACCGCTCCTGCGGAGTGGCGGCGCGTTTATCAGATGGCGAGACAGCATCGATTCCATGCGTCCATTCATAGCTTTGGCTAGAACTTACCCGTTCGACCAGATTCTGGCCCGCCATGGATGGCGACTCTTGCGCAAGTTTGACAAGAGCCGCAGCTTCGTGGTTGCCAACGGCAATAATGCCCCGTTTAGCGCCGTGATCGCGCAAATGGCGCACTAAGCGGCGGGTGTCTACTTCGGCGATCACTGGAATGCCGCTCTTCGACAGAAAATGTTCGGCTTTATCATCGGCTCGCCAGTTGCTAACGACGGGAGAGATTTCGCGGACCACCAAGCCCTCAATGTACGGGCCGCCGGATTCGCTATCAGCAATGTTTGCACCGTAGTTGCCAATTTGCGGGTTAGTGAGAACGACAATTTGGCCCGTGTACGAAGGGTCTGTGAAGATCTCTTGATAACCAGTGATGGCGGTATTGAAAACAACTTCGCCAGTGCGCTGGGTAGGTGCGCCGTAACTGACACCCTCAAAGATACTGCCGTCTTCCAGCGCGAGAATAGCTTGCTCCAACCGATGACCTCCTAGGTATGCGTGGGGTTGATCGGCGTGCCGATCACTTTATTGAACCATACTGAGCGATTCTGATGGCGTGTGGGATGCCGGCTTGAAGAGGAGGAGCATCGCCTGGTTATTCCGAACGCAATACCAGAAGCGCCCATTTCAAAACCGTGCGACAAGTGCTTCTACCCCCAATTATTACTGGCCGTTTGATACCCTAACAAGCGAAGTCTTCCATGAAAGCACGGGTTTTTCTGTCGTATGCGCGGGCCGATGGCAAGGACGCGTGCGATTTCTTCCAGAAATCTTTGACGAATGCCGGCTACTGTGTGTGGCGTGACATCGACAACCTTCCCGGTGGTGCTTTTTGGCGGCAGGGTATTGAGGACGCAATTAAGCAAGTCGATGCAGTCCTTCTATTCGTGACTCCTGGAGCGAAGGCATCGGAAAACGTCACTGCCGAGTGGCAGACCGCTATCCGATTAAGCAAGCGGCTCGTTCCGCTCGTTGTAGCGAAAACTGAGATGCCGCCCGAGTTACTTCGTTACAACTTTCGCGACATTACTACAAACGCGACTTACCAATTAGAACCGTCCCTTGTGCAAAAGGACTTTGAAGACGAGCGGCTGAGCCTACGAAATAACTTGCAGCAGATATGTTCGCAAATCAATGCCACAGTCTCCGAAACTAAGCGAAAGTATCTGGAAACGTTTATCGAAACATTGAACGGCGCACTGTCTGCTGAGTTTGCGGCTTTTCCACCAGAAGTATTCAAAATGCTGTTTCATCTTCTACTGAGCCTACAGGGCGAATTGGCAGCAGGTCGAGATATCACTCCGCTAGTGGAGTCTATGGCTTCCGGCAAGTTCTCTAGTGATACGTGGGAGTGGCAATCCGTTTATCAGAGTCGCATTAGCCACGTGGAACAGATCCTTAGGCGAGTCCGTGATGCTCTTCCTTCCATCTCCCTTCCAGTTGTGTTAGTCGCTATGACACAATCGGAAGCCTTGGACCTAGCGAGCGGCGACGTATTTGCGGGGTTGCCAGTAGAGTGGGCCCGGGAGTTTGATGCACTGAAACCAAACTTGCCGCCAAGCTGGACCGATCGCTACGGCTCCAAGCCGGAGGAATGGAAGCCTTTTGCAACGGAGGAGACAATTGCGTCACTCATCCAGGGTGAGTTCCGCGAGTTGAATAATAAGATTGATACACCGCTGAGACCTTCTTTCATCGATATCCGGGCACTCCGTGACAACAGGCAGTTGTTGCTTACGCTTCGAGCCAACGCTTGTTTGGTGGTGATTGACGCTATTTCGACTTGGCATCCGCGATTACACGCGGCATTCCGCGCATCGAACTTGGATGTTTCTGCTAATTCCTTGGTCGTGCGTTTCACTACTCACCAGACCCTCGCGCAGATTCAACCAAGCGTGGGGTTCCTCCTCCGTGAGTGGCTGCAATGCGAGTTTTTTCAACGCGCCTACATCGATAAAGACGCCAAGTGTGAAACGGTGAGCGAAGAATTTGCGGTAAGAAAATGGATCTTCAACCAAGTCAAAGAGGTTGTCCCGGCGCTCGCCAGCAAAAGTGAGATGAGGCCTTACGTGAATAAGTTTGGCGGCTAAGTCATGATATTCACGTTCTATTCATTCAAAGGCGGTGTAGGGCGATCCATGGCTTTGGCCAACATCGCGGAATTGTTTTACGCTCGGGGGCTCAAGGTGCTGATGGTGGACTTCGATCTGGAGGCGCCTGGACTTGAACGCTATTTCGACGTGCCCAACAGTGCCACCTCGCGTTCTGAAATTGTGGGTCATCGAGGTGTAATCGACGCAATCTTATCGTTTCGGGAGTTGCGAACCTTTGCTCCGAAGATGCCGCCATCTGCAGCACCTGAGAATGACTCCTTATCAACTTTCCCGTTCTCTGTCGAACCGATTTCCAACTTCATCGTAGCGATATACGACATTCCGAACCATCCTGGAAAGCTGGCGTTGATGCCATCCGGAAACCGTGCCAAGCCCGATTTCGCGGCGTATGCGAAGCGAGTGTTGGAACTCGACTGGGGGAAATTCTATACCCAGGAAGATGGTGAATCTTTTTTTGAATGGTTCAGACAGGAGTTAAACCTTGACTGGGACGTAGTGCTTATCGACAGCCGCACTGGCGTGACGGAACTCGGAGGGGTTTGCACACACCACTTGGCAGACGGCGTAGTCAGCTTTGTCGCCACGAACCTTCAGAACCTTGAGGGTACCGCCATGATGGCGCGCAGCCTTGGAAATCCGGATTTGGTGGACAAGGGCCGCAAAGGTCGGGGTTTGCAACAGATGTTTGTTCCTTCGCGCGTGGAGTTATCTGAGGAAGACAAACACGATGTCTTTGCCGCGCGATTCAACGACGAGTTGGGAAAGTTTTTCCCGGCGCATCACACACCAGAACGCAGTTGGTTCTTGGATCTCCGTTTACTTTATGTGGCCGCTTATTCGTATTTGGAGCGAGTGGCAGTGAGGGAGCCTGAACGAGCTAGTAAAGCTGACTTGATCCAGGCATATGGGCGGTTAGCAACTCACATGGCGGCCATAACCGGATCAGGAACTCTTTTTGAGGCGTATTCACCAACGGTACGCACACTGTCTAACTTGCCGGCTCGAAAGCCTTACTTCAGCGGGCGCGAAGAAGAACTAAAGAGAATCCGGGCCAATTTATCGACCGGCACACCAGTCGCAGTGTGCGGACTGGCAGGCATTGGAAAAACGGGTTTAGTTCTGGAATATGCATACCGCTATCGAAGCGAATATTCATACGCATTATTTCTGCGGGCAACGTCTGAAGACTTGCTGCTGCAGGGATGCGACGAAATCTCACGCATGCTTCAACTAGGTACCAAGTTGCAGTCGCGTGACGCATTACGCGCCTGGCTAACCGAAACTGACGGCTGGCTGCTGATTGTGGACGATGCGAATGAGCCCGCACTGCTTAGTGGGCTGGTTCCACCATCTGTGCGTGGTCATGTCCTGTACACTACCCGCACGCAGCAAGTGAGCGGACTGGCGGCCCAGCCAATTCCCCTTGAAACGCTACCGTCAGCGGCGGCAATCAATTTCTTTCAATCTCGCTTAGGGCGAGCCGAGTTAACCGAGTCTGAACGGCAAGCAGCGGTTCAATTAGTGGATGAGGTCGGAGCCCTGCCCCTAGCATTAGAGCAAGCGGCTGCTTACATAGCGAACCGGAACAGCAGAATTCAGGATTATTTAGCTAGCTACCGTCGGCGGCGCTTGGGTTTATTGAACCAGGAATCGGCTCTCATCGCAGGGCGGCAAGTGTCCGTAGCTGCGGTACTCGAACCGGCGCTCGACGAAATGGAGCGCACACCGGCTTCCGCAGACGTTCTCCGAGTAGCCGCTTTCTTGGCGCCCGAGCCAATCCCGATTTCGTTTCTTGTCCAGGGTGCTGAACACCTGGGAAAATCGATCGCCTCTGCCCTTTCTGGCAGCGCCGACGATCCGCTCGCATTGGATGAAATATTAGATCCATTGGCGAAATTTTCGCTCATCGAAAGGCAGCCAACAGCCCCTACTTTTTCAGTTCACAAACTGGTGAGTGACATGGTCCGATCCAGAGTGTCGGAGTCGGGCCTTTGGGGGAAGCGGGTGCGGGCGGCACTTATAGATACATTCCCCGAGCCCACATGGGAAAGTGTCGCAATCTGTGCAGATCTCATACCCCACGTAATGGCGGTCTTATCTAGCTGGGATGACACCAGACTGCGCATCAAAGCTGCCAGATATTTGCTTCTGCGAGGCGATTCACCAAAAGCCGCAGAGTGTTTACTGGCAAAAATGCCAACTGAGCCCAGTGTTGATACGGCAGTTGCAATCGACCTGCTGGCTCAGGCTTACTTCGCTCAGAGCCGCTACAAAGAGGCAACGGAATTACTTCGGCACGCCCTCCAATTACAGGGTGAGTGGGAGCTAGGCGATTCCGTACGACTGCGACTAAGTTTGGATTTGGCAGGGGTTTGCGCCGAGTCAGGCCAAATCAACGAGGCGAACAAGCTTTATGAAAGAGTCGCGAAAGATTCGGCAGGCAGTGATCTAGAAATTACGGTCCTCGCACTGTCTGGGCAAGCAAGAGCGATTTGCCGTTCTAACCCAGAAGAGGGTTTGAAGGCTGCAAGGAGAGCTGTTACCTATGCGGAACGACTCGGTTCTCCTTTCGCTTTAGCGACCGCGCAGGGCGTTCTCGCAAACACGCTAATTATTGCCGGACACGCATTGGAACCTGAAACTACGGAAGTTCTAACGCGGGCGATATCCGGCAGCGAGCAGACATATGGTCCCGAGCATCCCGCTCTCGCCCAGTTGCTTCAGATGTACGCCCTACTTTTGCACGCAAATGGTAAGCAGTCGGAAGCACAGGCTATCTATCGCCGCGGACAGACTATTCTTGATAAGGTTTTTGGGCCAGACTCTTTAACAGCTGTCCAGTACAGAACAGAGTACGAACAAATGATGGCCTTAGCGATCGGTCCTAAGTGACTGCCGCTCTAGGTCAACAGCGACCCAAGCTTTTTCGTAGCCGTGGGAAACTTCTCAATGCCCGCGCCAACTACTTCGTCCGCCACTGTCAGATAAACATCACCCACTGTGCCCGTCACGCGTGTATGCGAGCCTTTGGCAAGCTTCTTACTTCCTCCCGCTACCAGCATTGCCAAACCGCTGTTCTTATGTGGATTCGCCTCGGCGTGTTCGTGAACGAATATCAGGCTCGTATGATCGAACAAATTGCCATCGCCCTCTGGAACCGATTCCAGCTTCGCTACCAAATACGCGAACTCTTCAACGTGCCAGCGGCAAATATCCCGCAGCACGTGTGTGCCATCTGTTCCATCCGCGCCAGAAGTCTTCCCTTCCGCATGCGTGTAATCATGATGACGCGCTGACGTGTAGCCCAGCCACGGGAATCTGGTCAGGCTCTGACACTTCGTCAACATATATGAGGCAACGCGCGTCTGCCTGGTTGCCAAGGCCTGCACTAGCAGGTCGCTCTGCAACTTCGCAATTCGCGGCCAATCCTTCATATCGCCTTCGAATTCAGGCGGATCTATATGCGCATACTCAGGCGGCAGGCCAGCAATCGCCCGCTCTAGATCTCTAATTCCAGACAAATGCTCGTCAACCCGCATCTTGTCGTCGCCTGGTAGCTTCTTCTCAAGTGCAGATGCATCCGCCAGCACCGTATCCAAAATACTCCGCTTCCGGTTCACCCAGCCTTCTTCGCGCGCGCCGAACAAGCGATCAAACAGCCTTTGCGGAATCATCTCAGGCGGTAGTGCCCGCTCATATCCGGCCCAGCTCATGTTGCGCTGCATGCTCTCGCCAAACGACTCTTGCGCCACACCAATCTGCAGCGAGCGAAAACGCGAATCGCCGCCAATCTTGTTGGCAATCACCTGGTCTATCGAAGGTCCACTGGCTCCACGACCTGTGAAATCCCTGCCTGTCATCAAGCCGCTCATTGAATTGGTGTGCCCGTTGCCCTTACCATTCGCGGCTGCGTTGTCTACGCCACTCAGCACGTGAATATCTTTGCGCCAAGCAGCCAGCGGCGCTAAACAAGGAGTCAATTCATAGTCGCAACCCTCTTCTAGAGGGATCCAATAGCGCTCCGGAATTCCGTTCCCGTTAAACCACAGGACGAAGCGGCTTTCAATCGGCTTTTCAACTCCAGCTGTTGCCGCTGCCGTTAAAGTATCGGGCGTCGCAGCGTAAGCGGTCCCTATTGAATTGAACATCGAGGTCAATGGTGGTAACCCGATCGCAATGCGCGCCCCGGCGGCCGTAAGTCCTTTTAACAATGCCCTGCGAGACGTTCTAACGCGATCCGTGATTATCTGCGACATGCTGTGGCTCTCCTTGGCGTGTTTTCTTCTGACCAGATTCGGTGCCGGGGAACTCGCGCAGCACCATTAATGACAATATCAACTGTTTGAAGTGGAAGCCAGAATCTCGAAAGTTTTCGCTCACCATCTGGAGTAGTGGCCGATCAGCCGGACCATCGCTTCTTCCCGCCTGAAAGCGAAAATACTGCTTAACCACACACTCCTGGCACTGGGCACTCTTCGCCAACACTGCGCCCAACTGCAAGGGTGAGGTGAAATCCGAATTCGGAATGCCAGCCACGTAAGCTTGCGTGTTTAATGGTAAAGTTACTGTTCGCTTTGCCACTTTGCGGCCTTCTTCCTCGTCATCATCCGCATTCTTGCCGCGAAATTCAAGCACCAGCTGTTCGCGCTTCGCTCCAATAGCGTCGAACTTTTCGAGTCCGAAGCCAACGCCGTCCATCAGTTTGTGGCAGGTGGCGCACGATGAGCTGGTGGTGTGTTCAGACATGCGGTCGCGGTTCGTCTGCGGCTTGGCTTCCGTCACCGGCGGCAAGTTCGTATTCACACCCGGTGGCGGATCGGGCACATGCTGACAAAGGAATTGCTCTCTCACGAAGAGCCCACGCGCAGTCGGCGAAGAATCGTCCGGCTTTGCAGTCAAGGCCAGAAACAGGCCTTGCCCTAAGATGCCTGCGCGTTCCGAGTCCGCTGGAAATGGAACTCGATCAAAATCCTTCGCCGGTGCCGTCACCGCGTAAATCCGCGCTAATTCGGGGCTCACATAGCCATAATCTGCCGTGAAAAGCTTCATGAAGTTGTCGTCGTTCCAAACCAGGTCGGATACGAACGTGCGTGCCTCCGTCGTCATGGCGTTGGCCGTTTCGCGCGTAAAATATGGAAACTTGCGGCGGTCTTTGCTCGCGGTCAACAGCCGATCAAAGCGGAGCCATTGACTCACGAACTCGTCAAGCGATTCATGAGCACGCGGATCAGCAAGCATTCTCCGGACTTGTTTCTCCACGCCGGCTCGCGTCGCTAATTCGCCACGCTCGGCCGCCGCAAAAAGTTCTGCATCGGGCATTGTGTCCCATACAGAGTAGGAAAGTCTACTCGCCGTTGCCCAGGCTTTCAGTTTTGAATCCGGCGTGTTATCCAGCCAGAAAAGAAAGTTTGGCGACTGCAGCATCGCTTCCACCACAAGCTGTGCGCCCTTCATGAAATCCGGCTCATGCATAAGAAGCGCTTCATATCGCTGCTGCTCGCCCGGTTCTAGCGGACGCCGAAAGGCCTTCTTCCCAAATTCACGTATAAATCGCCTCCCGCACTCTAGCGAAGGTTTACAGGGAATAAGGCCATGCGTGTCTCCTCCGCGGAATGCGGATCGCGCCAGCTTCTCCGCAGCGTTACTGTACCCTTCCACCAGAAGTGGCGACAGACTCTGCCCGCGCGATTGGTTGCGGAATCCATTCACGAAATCTTCAGGCGGAAATTGCATCGCTGGAGACGTTTGATCGCCGAGCAGATCGCGAACAGTGTGGTTGTATTGACTGTGCGTCAGGCGCCTTAGTTCTGCATCGGCCACGGTAGCCCCAGCTCCAGCATTTTCCAGTTCCCGATATTTCAGCGCCGTCGCCAAATCGTTCCCAGAGAGCTGCGTCAACTGAGCAATCCAAGCCTTCAAAACCACCTCTTCGGGACTACCTGGCTTGATACGTTCTCCACCGGTGTGTGGGATGCGAGCGGTTGGCTTCTTCAATAAAAGCGAGGCGTCCGGGTGGTCGCGGTCAATCAAAATGACCAGCGATTTGCCGAAAGCCTCGATCTTTGGAGCATCCGCGTCCGCCTCGGGAAAGTGCAACCTTGTAGCCGACGCCACGCCCTCAGTGTTATGACACGCACGGCAATTTGCCTTTTCCAGAATCGGGTAAAGCGTCGTCCGGAAACTAATGTCCTGTGCCCACAAAGATCCCGCTGCTAAACCGATCAAAATCAGCCGTCTATGCAAAAGAACTCCTATTCAGAACACGGTTCTGCCGAGCGGCGCCGCACATTCAGTAGAATAACGCAAGATGCGCCTGTTTATTGTGGCTATTTTTGTATTTGTCGTTGCCGCCCAAGGTGCAACCGAACGAGAGGTAGCCGAGTGGGCTCTGCGCTGGGAAGGCAGCTTGACTATCGAAGGGTCGAACGCGCCTATAAATAACTTGTCGCAACTGCCCACAAACGAATTTCACATTACCTCCATCGATTTAACCGCAACCGTGATGCATCCTTCCGAGCTAAAGAAGCTGGAAGGTCTCACTCACTTGCGGCAGTTGTATCTTCCTGGCCGAATTTGGAATCCGGGCGGCGGCAAGGAAGACAAAACCGGCGTCTTCGAAGCGCTGGCGTCTTTAACAAATGTCGAAAGGGTGGCTTTCGGATGGCATTTCAACGCCGACATCGAAGTAGACGATAAAGACATAGCCAAGCTTGCCCCCTGGTCGGCGCTTAAACAGCTGCGCTGCTCCCAATGCAGCCTCTCCAAGGCCAACTTATCTGTTTTTTCACAGCTGCGCGACCTTGACCTAAGTGACAACCCATTCACGGACGATGGCATGCGCTCCCTCGCCGGGCTGAAGAATTTGAAGCGCCTGATCCTGCGCGATACTCTCGTCACTGACGATGGATTGAAATATATTGCGGATTTGCCTCAACTTGAGGAACTCGATTTGTCGGGGACACGGATCACCGGCCGAGGTGTCGAATACCTCCGCAATTTGAAATCCATTAGCGTATTGAATCTACTGGGTGCGCAAGTCCCCGATGAGTCAATGGCGATCATCTCCGGCATGAAATCTTTAGAGGTTCTGAATCTCTACCGGACACTGATTACCAACTCCGGCCTTGCTCAATTGCAGCCACTCAAGAATCTTACTGATATCGATGTACGCTACAGCCGTGTCACATCTAATGGAGTTGAGGCTCTTCGCGCTGCCTTACCTCAAGTAAGGGTTCGTTTCGACGGTGCTTCCCTTCCCAAAACTAAAACCGCGGGCACCACGCTGCCACCTGGGTCTTCTGAACAAGCGATTGCTGCTTGGGTGACTCGCATGGGCGGAACGTTCGAAATGTTAGGTGATCACTTAGTCGGCATCAATCTCTCGTCAACATCTCTCAGTGACGCGCAGCTAGCGTATTTGGAAGCTCTCAAGAATCTGCAAAAACTCGAGCTGCAGGTAACGCAAGTGTCCGATCTTGGATTGTCTTCGGTTCAGAAGCTCTCTGGATTACGAGAACTCAATCTAAGCAACACCACTGTATCTTCAACTGGCTTGGCGCGACTTGCTTCGCTCAGCCATCTTGAGATTCTCAGCTTGGCTGGCACACTCGTTGATGGTCCCGGTCTAGCGCGTCTCAAAGACCTAAACGAACTGCGAAACCTTGATCTTTCGGGCTCACACGTGACAGATCGAGGACTCGAAAATCTTGGCCATCTGTCCGGCCTGAAAGATCTTCGACTCCGCTATCTCGACATCTCCGACTCCGGCGTAGGCAGTCTCGCGAAAATCACCCAGCTCGACAAGCTCGACCTCTCCAGCACAGCCATAACCGACTCTGGCCTGAAACAAATCGCCGCACTGACGAACTTACATGAGTTGTATTTGAATTTCACCGGTACCGGCAACGCTGGACTCGCAGCACTCAAACCTTTGCAGGAGCTGGAACGCCTCGAACTCTTTCGCACGCGCATCGGCAACGAAGGCATCGCCTCGCTAGCCGAATTGAAAAACCTCCGCGTAGTCAAGCTCGACTACACCTCGCTCGATGACAAAGCAATTGCTTTTCTAAAGGCACTTCCCAACCTGCGCGAACTGAGCCTTGATTCAACAAGCATTTCTGATAAAGGCGCCGAAGGCTTACAATCACTAAGCGGCCTTCGATCCCTGAACATCTATCACACGCTGGTTACCGAGAAGGGCATGCTGGCACTCAAAACCGCGCTCCCGGAATGCAAGATCGTCTTCGATCGCGACTCGGCTCTACCCAATCGGAGGGTCCATCAATGAAAGCCATTTGCCTCGCGCTATTAGTCTGCGCCGCTTCCGCGTACGCAGGCCCCAAAGAAGACACACAGTGGATTAGCGATCTGGGCGGCTCCGTAACCCGCGACACTCAAAATCGTGTCACCGGAATAACTTTGCGCGGTACCTGGGTGGAAGACAGGGATCTCCGCCGCTTGAATCAATACCCTGATTTAACTGTCCTCGATCTCTCCCTAACCCACATAACCGACGCCGGCCTCCAAGAAATCAAGAATCTCCCCGGCATCACCGACTTCAATCTTTACTTTGCTGAATATATAACGGATGAAGGTGTTGCCGCTATTAAAGGCTGGAAAAAGCTGAAGCATCTCAACCTGCACGGCACCAAAGCGGGCGACACCGCTCTCGAACACATCGCCGGAATCACCTCCCTTGAGGCACTCGACGTAGGCTCAACACTCATGACCGACGTCGGCCTCGAACGGCTCACCATGCTCACGAACCTCAAGGAGTTGACCATGGGTGGCAACGAGCTTGGCGATGCTGGTCTCCAAGCCCTCCGTCAAATGCCTAACCTGACCTTCCTCGACCTCAGTGGTCGCCAAGGCAACGATAAGAACGTCTGGAGCATCGCCATGTCCAACGTCGGCCTGCAAGCCGTATTGACATTGAAGAATCTCCGCGAACTGCGCTTTAGCTGTGTCTCGACTAATGTGGGAGTAGAGGGCTCAAAATTAGGCGAAGTCAGCACGTTGAGTGTCACCGAGAAATGGCTGGAGCAGCTCAAATCTCTCACTCACCTACAACGGCTCAAACTCCAAGGCTGCGGCCGCATCAACGACGAGGCCGTAGCATCTCTCATCGCCATGCCTTCCTTACGCGAAGCAGATTTAAAAGGCACTGGCGTTACAGAAATCGGTGCCACCAAGCTGCGCGCAGCCAAACCCGGCGCCGTTGTCTATATTGGCCCTTGGGAAGGCAAACAAGCCGCTTATCGCAACAATTGAAACCGATTCCCAGCCCCTCACCGGCTAGATTCGAGTGGCCGGCCGCCCGCCGAACCACTCTATTCCGCTCACAAACTAATCCAGTCGCATCACCGAGCTTGGACCGCGGCCTCAATTACTTCTCGACTTGAAGATTATTCGTCACCGAGAAGACACCGTGCACGCCGTTGGCACGAATGTTCACGATATTTTTGTCTGTTTTGGTGGCAACGATGCCTGCGAGCGTGACGTGACCGTTCTTGACGACGATACGTATCGGTTTGATCACAGGCAGGGCATAGCGATTCAATGGGGGGTATCCGTAAATCGAATGGTAGAGTGATCGCCGCAATCGATCGTCATTCGAAGACAGGGGCAAGACCTCGATCTGGTTATTCACCATAGCAACGCCCTCGATCTTCTTCACGACTCTTCCAGCGTCTGTTTTTAAAGTGGGCCGAGTCACTTGACCCGAGAGCGTTACGGTGCTACCGTCCACGCGATATTCCAGGTTATCGAACACACCCAGGTAAGGTAGCATTACCAGTTCGTGACGAACTTGTTTGTTGAGAGACGGCAAAGGCGTGTCGATTCTCGCAAAAGCGAATCCCGCGGCCAGTGTCGTAACGATAAACACATACTTGATCATTTTGATCTCCTTTTATTTAAGTTTGACTTACTAACTAGAACTACTAACTTCTTTCCCGTTTGCACCGCTTGCTATCCAGTTTGTTGATTGGCGGTGACCTTGCCCTTCTGCATCCTGATTTACGGTGGCAACCGGAGTTCCAAACCTGATGTGGGAAGCCTAGAAGAGGTGATGTCCTTTGTCCTCAATTGGCTTTTCGAAGCGACCGACGTTCATTCGGGTCGGGAACAGGCCAATCGATTGCACTAGGTGACGAAATTGTGCGACGCGATGCCCTAGGAACGTCAGGACGAGTTACTCGTGTTTCATGGGAGGAATTTCCAACGTGTATCGCCGACGGATTGCCAAGCGGTAGGTCTACTGTGATCGGCGCGTGATCTGAAACACCATCAGGCACGGAGTTATTAAGATATCTCATGGTTAGCGGGAAGTGCGGCGCGAATTCGTAACTCATTCCTTCACCGCGTGGCAGCCTGATAAACGGCTTAACAAAGAACCAATCCAGCTTGTAGCGGCCCACTAGTCCGCCAAAATCCCGCGTTAGGGTAAACGTTGGAGTGAATCCTTTGAACCCCCGTTCGTTGCTGTTCGCGAGAGTCCCTTCTCTGTCTTGCGAGTTATGTTCTAGCTCGCCACGAAAATCGAAAACGTTTTGGTCTGAGAATCGAAACCGTTCCACATGCCGGAAAAGGATTGCTTCCTTGTTATTGCCAACCACGGGGAGATGGATGGATGTTGGGTCCAGGTAGTTCTTGAAGTAGCGCACTGGTGTTAGGGCTACCAATGGCAACGAGGCAGGTGTACCCCACTTGAGCGCCTGCGTCACCCAAAACTCATAGTTCTTTACTCGTTTCAAAATCTCGCGGCGAATCGATGTCGGCGTTCCGTCGGCCCCTGTAGTGTTCAGGTCACCTGCCAGAATCACGGGATGATCAAGATGCTTCAGTTGAGCGAGGAGCGCGTCCATTTGCTTCGTCCGGCATTCCGGCGGACATTTGTTCTCCAGATGCGCGTTAACCACCGTGGCCAAGTGGGTTCGCAAATCCGGAATTGCGAGGTCTACAATCAGCGCCATCCGGCCTCCTATCCTCACTTCTCGCTCGATTCGGGCTAAGAAGATCTTGTCGGCGGCGAACCGCTTTCCTTGCTCGAGCTTAGAGATCGCAAGTTTCTCGGTCTCGTACCACTCATGACAAACGGGTAGCCGAACGATCCGCGCGTTTTGAATTGGATATCGGCTGAGAATCGCGTTGCCATGAAGGCCTAGATAGCGAGACGGATCGGGCTTCAGCTCTTCCTGCATTTGTTTGGCCAGCGATGGATCGCCGAGTTTCACCTTTTCGACACCCAAATCGTCCAGCCGGTCGACCTCAACGAACTCTACGCCGAACGCATAGTTCATCCGGAGGGCGCGAGCCAGTTCGCGAGTTACATCGAGATAGTCTGTCCGCTTCATTCCCAGATCAACTTCGTTCAGCACAAGTACGTCGGCATCACGCAATGTGCGCAATTGGAGGTCGATCTGCTCCTGCTTGCTCGTGTTGAGGCCGCCACGGCGGTGCGCAGCTTCTTTAAAGCCTTCTGGGTCGGATAGAGCGAGCCGTATGAGATCGAAATTCAAGCCACGCTCGATGTTCCAACTTGCCGCACGAAGTACTGGTCCTACTCCGTCCACCGTGGGTCGACGCGGCTGCGTCCCCGCTATCGATGCCTCATTACTGAGGAACGGAGTTCCCAGAAGCGCTTTGAGTTTGTGATCCAGAGCACCCTGCGGTTGATTTGTGAGGGAGAGCGTCAGCAGTTCTTTAAAGTCGAGGAACTCCGGGCCGGTCGTACTCGTAGTGTCCTTAGAGTTGGCAGCCAAAAGTGGAAGAATCGCACCCCAGAGCACGAGAAGCGCTCGGGTTGTGGAGGAGAGTAAAAGCACAGCGTTAAAACGTCTTGTGCGAGTTCCCCGGAAGATGCGGTGTTTTAAATTCATTTCATGTCTCCTAGCTGAGTAGCCTTCTGCCGAGAGCAATCGAGGCAATCGGCTCGAACGATAAATCGCTTGGGGGCTGGTCCCACAAAATCGAATGGGTAACAGGTAACAAGAGTCAGCGTTTCCTGTCCTATGGGCTGCAAGACTTGCACCTCGTTTGGTTCAACGATCTTTGTCGAAACGACTCTGTATTGATATGCCCGATCATGGGTTGTCAGGTGGATCGTGTCGTCCTCCTTGATAAGCCGCAAGGGGCGGAAGAAAGTGTCGCGATGCCCGGCAACGCCAACATTCCCTCCGTCTCCCGGCAAGGAAGTTCCGGCTATGTGTCCGGGACCGAGCTTCAGTTCGCGCTCGTCCGTCCCCTCAAGCACAATGCTTGAGAGCTGAAGCCGTGGAATTGACAACAAAGCCACCGGCGATCCGGGAATGGAGTATGTCGCGCTTTTCGTCTCCGGACTTGTAGATAGCCCGGCAACTTTGACGGAGCGCCCTTCGGTATCACGCTCGCTAACAAAGCGCTTCTGTTCGAGCGTCTGGTACATCAATCCGCCTAAGAAAGTGATCACCACGTAGCTCAAGGCCAAAAGGCTGACTACCCCTAAGAAGTTTGCGAACAGTTTCATTTCAGGAGGCCTTTCTTTTTAGCGGTCGCGCCAGAAGGCGGTGCCGAAAAGAGAGCCCGGAGCAAAGTAGATCTCCGGGCTCGGGAAAGAGATTTGCCTTTCATAATGCTTCTCGCATCAGTCTTGGCTAATGTGCATCGGTTACTTCACTTTGGTTGCGCGAATACGCAGAGCCAAAGCGATTCCGAATGAGAATAACGCCAGGCTCCCGACGAGCGGCAATGACGATGCAGTGCTCGGGAGCTTCCCTGGTAGTTCGCCGCTATGGGTGTGCGGATGGTACCCATATGCAAAAGCAAACAGTTCCGTCAGTTCGACCTCGTCTCCGTTTGGCTGCTCAGCCTTTAACGGTGCCGTCTCTAGGGCGATAACTTCGGGCCCGTCCATCTTTACAGGCTTCGTCGTATCGGGCGTCAAATCTGTGGGCATCGCAGGAACGGGCACGTTATTCGCTTTAGCCAAGGCCAGGGCTTCGTTTTTTGGATAGACGAATTCATGACCGTAGTTATGGCCCGGGAATACCCACGCCTTTATGGCTTGCGGTGAATCAGCTGCGCGCTCGTCGAACTTGATGATCGGTTTATCGGACGGCCGGTGCTGGTAATGAGGAATCGCCAGAAAGGTTCCAAATATATGGTTTTCCTCTTTGTTGAAGACTTGAACGATGTGGCGGCTCGAATGGGAGTTCGCCAGCTTGAAGACGTAGGTTCCGGCGGGAAGTGTCTGCCCAGGAATTTCCACCGGGCCACTGAAAGTAAAAACTGTCTTCTGGTTCCATAGATCAGCTTTGACGGTTGGCAACAGTACAATCACCGTGAGGCCAACTAAGAAAGCCATTTTCATTTGCAACTTGCTCATTTTCTTTTTGTCTCCTTTTGACAAAGTGCGTGAGGCAATGATGGCGGCCGTCGACATAAGTCTCAGCGGCGCTCATTACTTACACCGCCTTAAGTGCAAGTTATGCGCCAATAGCGCGTCTTACTCGCTTAAATAAGATAGTCTGTATCTTCAACGCTTTACAGGCAACTTAGCTGACGACCCGCTATTATAATTCGCGTCAGCAGCCAGCATGCGCCGAAAAGATACGACCCTTTGTCTGCTGGACGTCACACCCGCTGGCTAGAAAGCTCTCCAATGATGTTCCAGATCGCCGCGATTGAACAATTTTTGAAATGTGAGGTCGGTTGGATGGCGGCCGTGATGGGGATGCACCCGGGAAATGCCCACAGGCAGTCACGCTGGCTTGCTTGTATCAGGGACTGTTCTAAGAATCGGGGGTAATTGAGGATACTAAGTACAATAACAACTAACACTAACTGACTGCCGGCTAGCTAAACGTGCAACGAGGCGGCAATTCGAGCTTCACTCAAATCTAATTCGTGTTCAATCTCGCGTAGTGTTTCGTCGGTGATCCGGCCTTCATCTCGTAATCGCAAAGCCGTCCGGCGTTCCACATCAATAACCTCGCGAGAAACATCCAGATGTTGAACGTAGTGTTCCGGATTACCGATCTCCACATCTGCGCTGGGACGGCTTACACTTGCAAGGCGGCGTTGATAGTGTCTTGCCAAGTCGTCAAAGACATCAGCTGTGCCGGTTGAATCGCTTCTTCGGTTTTGTTCAAGATAAGCGAGTGCCGCTTCCAACACCAAGCGGCGAGCTCCCTGCTCTGCGCTGCCGCCGGAAGAACCGGCCAAGCCCAACGCCCGTATCACCGGAGGAAGTGTCAGCCCTTGGAACACGAGTGTTACTAAAATTACGCTGAAGGTCAAGAATATGATTAAGTCACGATGTGGGAACGGAGTGCCGTTGGCCAGTGTTTCGGGTAGTGAGATGGCAGCGGCAAGTGCCAACACTCCCCGCATGCCCGTCCAGCCAACCACAAACACAGCTCGGGGAGAAGGCCACCGTTCATTCTGACGAAGCAACGTTTTCCGGATAAAGATGGCGACGTAGCATCCTGGAAACGTCCACAATAGGCGAAGCACAATCAGGAAGGCGCTGAATAGGGTTGCGTAGGGAAGCAGTCGTCCGATCTTTAGCTCGCTAACGCCTGCCAACACGAAGGGAAGTTGCAGCCCAATCAAAACGAAGACGAAGCCGTTCAAGATGAATTCCAGCGCGTTCCACACGGCACGAGTCTGTAGGCGGACACCCGGAGAGAAGAACTCCGAACTCTTCTTACCCAGGTAGAGACCGGCTGCGACCACGGCAAGTACTCCAGATGAGTGAACACTCTCGGCCGTCAAATAGGCGGCATAGGGAACCAGAATGCTAACCGCGATCTCGATCGGTCCATCGTCGATTCGGTGTTCAAACCATTCCACAATACATCCAATGATTAGGCCAATGGCGATGCCGCCAGTTGTGAGGTATAAGAGGCGCACAAAGGCCGCGGCCACAGTTGGATGCCGCCCCTCTACTACCATGGCAATCCCAAATTCAAGCGCCAGTAATCCGGTCGCATCATTAATCAGGCTTTCGCCTTCAAGCAGATCCACAATGCTCTTCGGCAAACCGATCCGCTTTGCGATGGATGTAGCCGCAATGGCATCCGTAGTCGCAACGGCAGCTCCCAACACGAAGCCAAGGCGCCAATCGAAGCCAGGTAGGAACGACGGAGCTGCCGCTGCCACGGCCAAAACCGTGAAGCCTACAAGGCCGGTTGCGAGCATCCCAATACTGATCAGATTGCGAGATAAGTCCCGCCACGACGATATCCACGCCGATGTAAATAGCAATGGCGGCAATACAACCACGAAGATAAGATCAGGATCGAGAGCGATTTTAGGGATTCCAGGAACAAAACCAAGTAGGAGGCCGCCAATGACAAGAACGATGGGATACGGTACTTGAATCTTCCGCGCAACCGCCGCGAAGATTGTAACGAATAGCAAGAGTAACAAAAGAATCAGTTGCCATCCATGAATTCCGATTTCCAACATCAAATTTCCCATTTTGCCGGTCCCAGTGGATGATGCTTGTAGGTCATCAGTGGCCTAAGCCAAGGTTGCGAGTTCCTCGTTGTTTAAGCTCTTTGAAGACAGGTCATTGATAGCCGGTTCAATGCCGAGCCGTCGCATCTTTGAAAGCAGTGTGGTCCGAGGCACTCCTAGGCGGGCCGCCGCGCCATGCCTCCCTCCCACCACGCCCTTCGTCTCCGCCAATGTTTCAAGTATGTGTTCCCGCGTAGCGTCTTCCAGTGTTCTGCTGCTCCTAGGGAGCTGAATTCGTCGGCTGCGCAATTGATTCGTCGGAGGTTGGAAGCAACCTTCTTTCGCGACGATGACTCCGTGCTCGACAAAATTCTGGAGCTGTCGAACATTGCCAGGCCAGTCGTAAGAGAGCATGGCCTCCATAGTCTCGGAGGGAATGTGTTCCACGCTCTTGTTCATGCGCTCGGCGTACTTGGCAATGAAATGTCTGGTCAGGACTGGAATATCGTCAACACGATCCCGCAACGGTGGCAGCGAAACCGGGAAAACACTCAGCCGGTAAAACAGATCGGCGCGAAACTCCTTTTCGTCAACCATCTGGGTAAGATCGCGATTGGTCGCCGCAACAACACGCACGTTTACGCGCGAAGTGCGCGCACTACCTAAACGCTCGAATGCCTGCTCTTGCAGAACGCGCAGTAGCTTAACTTGCAGGTCCAATGCCATGTCGCCAATCTCGTCCAGAAATAACGTTCCACCGTTAGCCATCTCGAAACGCCCAATCCGCTGAGTCAGCGCACCCGTGAAAGCCCCGCGCTCGTGGCCGAACAATTCGCTTTCCAGCAAACCGGCGGGAATCGCCGCACAGTTCAGAGTCACTAGCGGAGCTGCTCGCCGGCGGCTTAAATCGTGGATTGCTCTGGCGAATAGCTCCTTCCCCGTTCCAGTCTCTCCCTGAATAAGAACTGTGGAATCGGTGGGCGCCACCACGCTGATCTGCTCCAGGACGTTTCGGATTGCTTGGCTCGTTCCTATAATTCCACTCTGGCCGATCTCAAACAAAGCGTGGTCGCGCCTATTTGCTTCGTCTCGCACGGCAATCCATTGCGCAACGTTTGGCGCCTCGCCGCCGTCGTTAAAACTATTCGTCGTTGCCATCATTGTCTGCTCCAATTCAAGTTCCGCTGCCCTTCACTGTCAGCTATGGCCAGAGGCATAAGCGTTCGTGCCTCCACCAGTTGAGCAAGCGTTTGAATCGTTACTCTCCTGCACGTTTGCTCCTGGTCGGAATCAATCCAGTCGGTCGCCTCAAAGCTAGCGATCCAAAGGTCGGCAGCACGTTCCACCTCATCGTGTCCAAACACCTGGCGCACCGCGCAAAGAAATGCCCCAAGCTCTTTCTTTGCGGCGTTGGTAATTTGGGCTAAGGGCGAAGAAAATTCTTCGAAACCTTCAATCAATAATTTTGCTGACACAGTGATACAACCTTTCTGCCAAAATGATTTGCCCGCGCTAGGGGCCTCTCGTTCAGTAGCTCTCATCTGCTCCATCGTAGGCGGGTTGAAGCTTGAAGGAAATCCTCTATTGGTAGCAGATGGCTACTCAATTTGCTACCACTCGTGGCCACCAGGCGGGCGCACTAAGAGCGCAGCGAATCGCCAAGTGCCAAGAGCAGAGGCGGGCCAAGGTAACTGAGGTGACCGCGAGATTCTGCTTTTCTTTCTATCGTTGGATTGCAGACTGAATTGCTTTAAAGAGGGGCTCTCGGCGGACCGGCTTGCTCAGAAGGTCAATCGCTCCAGCCTTCAACGCGCGTTGACGCGAAATTTCGTCCGCATGCGCCGTGATAAAGATGATGGGAATCCTGCGCTGTTCCTGGTTCAAATGGTTCTGAAGGTCAAACCCATTCATTCCAGGCAAGTAAAGGTCAAGTATAAGACAGGAAGTGTGATGTGAACGTTCGGAGGCGAGGAAGGCTTCGGCGGATCCAAATGCTTCTACATCGAACTGAACCGATCGCATCAGGCTCTTCAACGCTTCACGAATCGAGGCATCGTCATCCACGATCGAAATCCGCAGCGGTGCGTTCCCTGACATGGCTCCAGCGGCGCCTTGCTCTGCAATCTTCATCTGGTTTCATCATATGGGCAGGGCGTGGCCAAAACCATCCTACATTGGTAGCACACTCTTAGTCTTCTTTTGAAATGTGGGGCTTCAATTTTTCCGCCATCCTAACCAAATCCGCCAAAGACTCGGCTGCCATTTTCTGCATCACGCGGCCGCGGTGCGTTTTAACGGTCAACTCACTTGTTCCCAACTCGGCGCCCACCTGTTTATTCAGCAATCCAGCGGCGACTAGTTGCAGCACCTCCTTCTCACGCGCCGTCAAAGATTCATAGCGAGCCAGAAGCTCTTTCATCTGCTCGCGTTCGTCCCAAGCCGTGCGGTCTCTTGCAATCGCGTCTTGAATTGCGTCCAATAGTTCCTGGCCGCGAAATGGCTTCGTGAGGAACTCCACCGCCCCCGCCTTCATGGCGCGTACGGTCATCGGGATGTCGGCATAACCTGTAATGAAGACGATGGGTATTTGTATGTTCGCATCAGCCAACTCACGTTGAAGTTCTAGGCCGCTAACGTCCGGTAGCCGCACATCCAGAACCAGGCATGCCGCTGCCTCGGGGCGCTTACTCTTCAGAAACTCTTGCGTCGAACCAAACGTTTCGACCCTCAAACCCACAGAGCTGATCAACTTCCGAACGGCGTCACGGACCGACGCATCATCGTCAACCACATACACAATCGGGTCAGTATCCTTCATGGCGTACCCTCACCGCCCATTGGCAGCGTGAATTGCAGCGTCGCTCCGTAGTCCTCGTTGGCTTTCGCCCACAACTGTCCTCCGTGTGCTTCGATGATCGACTGGCAGATTGACAACCCCATGCCCATTCCTTGCGGCTTAGTTGTGAAGAATGCGTCGAAAATTCGCTTCTCATCCTTCGGATCGATGCCGATACCCGAATCTTGCACGGCCACTAGGATCTTATCGGCGCCCGTCCTCCTTGAGGTAACTGAAAGCCGCCGCGGCCGATCACTAACTGCGCTCGCCGCCTCAATTCCATTCAGCAACAGGTTCACCACCACCTGTTGAAGTTGAATCGCGTCGCCTACTACCGAAGGCAAATCATCGACAAGTTCAATTCGCAACGCCACTTCGTTTTTAGACGCTTGCATCTGGACCAGGCTGCAAGCTTCACGAATCACCTCGTTCAGCGCCAAGTTCACCCTTTCAGGCGCCGCTTTGCTGAACATAGCGCGAATTCGGCGAACGATGTCGCTCGCTCGCGTTCCTTGCTGGGCAATGCTCTCCACCGCCGACCGCACCTCGCCCAGGTTTGGTGGATCGCTGGAAAGCCAAATCAAACAGGCATCTGCGTTCGTCACAACGGCGGCCAGCGGCTGATTCACTTCGTGTGAGATCGACGCCGCCAGCGCGCCCATTGCGCTCATCCGGGTTACCCGCGCCAGTTCTGCTTGTGCTTCGTAATATGCCTCCTCGGCTCTCTTGCGCTCGGCTATCTCAGCCAGCAACTGTTCGTTCGTGCGCTTCAGCTCGGCCGTTCGCTCTTCCACTCTGATTTGAAGCTCGTCGCGGGCGCGTTCCAGCGCCGTCTCCGCGTGCCTTCGAAACGAACTGAACCAACTGATGATTACCGACGACGCGGCAAATTCAATGAACACAGGTAACGATTCGCGGTTAATTGCGAACGAATGAATCGGAGGAATGAAGAAGTAAGCAACAGCCAAAGTGCTAAGAACGACGGCTAGGCCGCCGGACCACTTCCCACCAAACCAAGCGCTAACCACCACAGCAATATAGAAGAAAAGATATCCTGCGGTAGACACCATATTCAGCAGAAGTAGGGTCACACTCAGGGCAACCGCCACCAGCACCACTGCAAGTCCAACTTGAAAAAAGATGGATGTTAGGGGCCGTGCGCTAGTTATGCTTTGCATGCGAATTGCGGATTCGCCGTCGAACCGATCGATAATCCTTTTTTGAGATTAACCGATCGCCGAGTTTAACCGCCGAACCGGTGCCATGATCAGGCGCAACTAACCATGCGTCGTCCGGCCGACTCGTGCAGACCATGCTTCGTCACACCGATCCGCGGAAACGCCCCGGCAAATCGGCTAAGGTGCTTTTACTTCAATCCCGTAGGGACAAGCGTCAGATCCTCCGACCGTGGCCTCCGATTTGCACTTTAACGGAGCGGCAGAATACTCAACTCATCAAT
>Ga0182012_10001727_pt1 | contig 23863 bp, 15 predicted proteins | sample 612S2SmetaG_FD_120486 | JGI IMG/M metagenome (GOLD analysis project Ga0182012, IMG submission 120486) | Permafrost microbial communities from Stordalen Mire, Sweden - 612S2S metaG | ecosystem: Environmental > Terrestrial > Soil > Wetlands > Permafrost | place: Sweden: Stordalen | collected... | reverse complement strand
GGCGGGCCTCGCCGCGGTTGAGCTGGGTCTGGATGCGCAGGCGGAGCGGCTCATCATGCAGGTAGCGCAGGATGTTGCGCGTCTTCACCAGCCGCCCGAGAGCGGCGAGCGCTTTGGCGACACTCGCCGGTGTCGGCAGTCAACACCGGCACCATACGCCCGCGGACGGGACCGGCAAGCCCAGTCAGCCAGCGCGCCGGCGGAACGCTTCGACCGCGTCCTCGAACGGAGTCCGCGGATCGCGCAGCGGCCGTACCATGACCAGCTCCGGCGTGGTGCGCACATACGCCGAGTGGCTCATTACCGCGATCCAGCCGGAGCGGCCCGCACGCGCGAGCGCCGTCTCGGCCGCCACGATATCCTCCTGGTCCGGCTCGCGGTGCCGGCCAAGGGTCGAGTACTCGCCGGTCTCGGCAAGCAGCACCCAGCGAGGATCTCTGAAAGTCAGCATGAGTGATCCCTAACACGAGTCCATGCCCATGTCACGCATCAGATCGGTAGTTGTGCAACCGAAGCGGTGTACGCAGGCCCGACGTATCCGAGCGTAACGGGGCGCTGCCAGCCCATCCCCAGCGGCTCCCCTCGCGGAACGGTGGAGTTGCGCCCCGGGGCGCGCTGCATGGCCTCGCGAAGTTTGTGTGCCACCAGGCCACACAGTGCAGGCTGGTCCGGGACTCGGCAGCATGGCTGCGCACGGCGTTGACCAACTGCGTCAGGCTTCTCCTCCTGGTCCACGCCATGCAGGGTGAACACGGCCTTGGACGTGTCCAGGCCAATGTGCTTAAGGTTAATGAGGACGGCCCTTCATGATTCGGATGTTGACAACTGAATCTTGGCACAAGATGTCGCGGGGCCGTCCGCCCCAACAATAACCGGCGCAACATGCGCGGCATGATCGGCGCGCTGTTCAGCGCTGCCGGGACCGCCTCCCGGTCCGTCTACGCATAGCGGGCTGATCGGTTGATGCGGGGTTGACTTCCAATCAGTCGGCACGGATGTTACCGACCGTCGAAGTTTTAGGGGAACTGTGACAACACTCGCGCGCCAGGTACTTTCAGACTGCGAGATCGCGTTGGAGATGCTCGAAGCTCAGCACGATCTAGCGCGATGGCGTATACACTGGGCCGGAGCGCTCGCGTTGCTCCGCGCCGTTGGTCACGTGCTTCACAAGGTCGATGGAGCGGATCCCAAGTTACGTCGCCAAATCGACTTTGCCTACGACCGATGGAAGGCGCAGAGGACGGAGAATGCGATTTTTTGGGAATTCATAGAACAGGAACGCAACAACATTCTGAAAGAGTATCGGTTCAATCTACACCCTCTGGACGATGTCGATGTCGCCGTCATGCTGACCGTCCGGCAGCCTGAAACGGGCAAAAACTTGCAAATCCCACAAGTCATTCCGATTGGAGAGAACATCTACCGGCCAGTTCTCGAGGGCCACACCGAAGGGGACGATGCCCGGGACGTCTATCAGGAGGCACTCGATTGGTGGAATGCGGAGCTCGCCCGTATAGAGCGCGCTCTTTCGGAATCATCCGACGCTAACATAAGGTCCTGATCGCATTGGTTCCTCGTTTCCACAGCTTGCTTCTAGTAGAAGAAAGGTTGTTGGAGGCCGAATATTTCACGCGTCGCCTGTCGCGCATTCGCGATCATGCACACGGTTTCGGACTGAATGCCTTTCTATCTGCCGCCCGTTCGGTGACTTTCCTTATCCAGAAAGAGATGTCGAAGGTACCGGGCTTCGCCGATTGGTGGGACGCTCGTCGCGGTCAGATGCGCGATGATGATGATCAGGCGATGAGATTTTTCCTCGACCTGCGCAACTACTCGCAAAAGGAGGGTCGGGTCGCCATCTTCGGTCAAGGGTCGACGAACCGGCGCTGGTCGTACTGGTTCGCCAGCGGCACAGTGGTTGTCCCGGAATGCGTGCGCGAAGTGGAGATTGTCGATGCGTGCCGAATGCATCTCGCAAAGCTGGCTCGCCTGACTCTTCAAGTCGCGGACGCTTTTCCTGCCTGGTCGTGTCCACATCGAGCGCTGACTCCCGAAGGCATCCAGATGCTATCACTCGATCTGGACGATCTCGATGATGCGCTCGGATACGGACGCGGATTTTCGAACATTGAGGGGTATGGCCTGGAAGACAGACTACGCATGCTGAGACGGTATTTCGATGGTGTTGATTTCGAGGAAATCTGCCGTCTCTCGAGACTGCGTCCACGGCGGCCGCGCATCAGCGAGCCCGATGGCTTCTTTCGTACCTTCCACGCCAATCTTCGGACGAAAATGCATCCACTTCGCAGTGGTGAAGGTTGACGCACCCGGGTAAACGCCTGACGAGAGGCGAGAACCGTGTGTAGCAGCACTGCATAGATGAATGCTGTTCCAAACGACCCAATCAGAATCAGACGCGACGAATGACCCTGGTCTCAATGAGCGAGCGGAGATGCGATTGCAAATTGGCAGGAACATGACCGCCATTGATCAAGATTCCCGCTTCCATGTTCTTTTCGAGCGCATGGCCGGTGAGGTTCGCGCTGGTCAAAAATGCTGTGCTGCCGTCAGCCACCGCCACTTTTGCATGCACGCGACCATTAGTGAATGGAGGTGGTCGGTCCATCCAGGAATATAAAAAAGCCGAGGGAAGACAACTCCTCATCGTCGCCACCGGATCCATGAGCAAGCTGCCGCCCTGATTCAACGAAGCCTCGAGGAGAATTCGCGTCTCTACACCACGGTCGACCGCCGAATTGATCGCGGCGATGACCGATGGCACATCGTAGGCGACGAAGCTGACGATGAAGAGTTCCGACTTTGCGCGCTGAATCAGATCTAGGAGCACTTGTTCGGTACGTCGCGTGGGTACGTAAGGCGTTTTCGGCCCGGTCCAAACGAGTTCGATATTGCCGTTGCGTTGCGACTGCAATCGGGCGTGAGCAGCGCCTACCAAGATTCCAGCCACGACGTCGCCCGGCAATTCAGATTGTTCCCAGGTAGCGATTAGCGAATCCAAGGCTGCACGAGCGGCCGCCGTTCCAACCATTTGATGCAGGCTTCTATCTCCATCATTCGGCGCAGCGCCTCTCAGACGAGAAGCGATTGCTTCGATCTTGGATGGCGACAACAGGGACACGAGTTCACTGATCGCGTTCAGAAGCGGTCCCATCAGGAGTCCCTGAAAAAAGCGGCGTCCGGGTTCTCCAGCGTCGGAATCACCAAAGCTCGGTCCAGATGTCGATTGCCGCGTTCGCAGGACGTTTCCGACACGAACGAACAGGCGTGGCAAGCGGCACCGTGCAGCGACTGATCTTTGCTCGGATCATGTTCCGCACAGAGCGGGTCGGATGCACAGATGTGGGCTCGGTCCAATGCCTGGCGCAGAAGTCGGCCTAGATTCTCGGGATTCCCAAGCTCGACCAGCCCCCCCAGCGTTCCATCGGAGTCTGCGGCGGCCGTGTAGATAAGAAATCCGGCCTGGTCCATGCCGTCGTCGACATCTGCGTATATTCGCTCACGAATGCTCGCAGCATTGTATCCGCACTCCAGGGCCAGTTCGCGGATGAGCATATGCGCGAGGGTATGGAGCATGACGTAGCGGACACCCGGATAACCTTCGTTCGGATCAAGGTTTCGTTTGTGGCGCCATCCTCGGTGCCCCTGTCGGAGCCGCGCATCAATCGCCTTTACGGGGGCCTTCTCCGCCCAAACCTTCAAAGCATCAGAATTGAAACGGATGAAAATGCCTTCTCCGTGGACTTGGGTGGCCGGCACCCAGTTCGGCGCGGCACGTCCGAGTGGCGCCCGTGGAGCTGCATCGTCTCCGGCACCCTCGTCAGGAGACTCGACTCTCGTGAATCCGAGGAGAGCATTCACCTCTCGAAGACGCTCCAGCAAAAGGACGCGCGTGATCGCCGGATCGAATCCGGAAGGGACGCCTACTTTCTTGCTCATGAAGTGCGGATAGTCGGTGGGAGGGTTGGCGGCCGTGAGTACGTCCCATTCAGGCCCCTTCAAATCGCTTTGCTCGACGTTGGCTCCGCCATTGCGGTGGGCTTCTATCGCGGTCCAGATCTGCTCGTCGGTGAATTGGTCGATGCCGGGCAGCTGAGCCGTTTTCTTCAGTGTTTTTACGACGAATAACACTTCGGAAGCAGACGAAACGTCTTCGAAGAATGTCCAACCGTCAGCGATCAGTTGAGCCAACGGACTTCCCGTCTGCGGGATGGCCAGGACGGATAGCGTTACGGGAAACCAGCCATTCGTGGCCCCGAGAAGAATGGCGCGAGGATCTTCGCTGCAATCATCTTCGAATCTGTCGATGTGTGGATGACGCCCGCGGCAGCCCGGTAGATTATCTCGACCAGCCTGTCCAAACGCCTGCGCCATATTCTTCGATGCGCCGCAGCCGTCGCACTTCACCCAAAGGTTCTCGGTCTGAAGCGATGCGCCGCTCTCAAAGAACCTCAGTGTCGCGCGGCATGCACACGGTCCGCCGTGAACGAACCAGTGCCAAGCAAAGTCATCCAAATGGCCGGCACGGCAGGCCATGAGGAAGCGAGCCGGAACGGCATCGGCATCCCTGGCCCGTTGACTATTGTTCGATCCTCGGCAGCCGTCATGTACAAAGCGTGTCGACTCCGGGCGGTACCGGTTCTCTTTCAGCTTGAACAATCCGGCGTCGTAGGGTGACAACAACCCGCATTTCACGCAGCGGAGCCACCGCGGGAAAGGCTTCACGGGGACGCCGATCAGCGCCGCTGCAGAAAAGGGATCAACGATGTCCCTCTCGCCTATCGGTGGCATGCGCAATGAATCGACCTGCGGCCCTAGAACGCTTCGAACATTGGCCAGTAGCCGTGCCTCTTGAATCGGCTGGCATCTGTCCTTCTCCCACCGGTCGATGCCCATCGTGACCACCGATATGTTGGGGAGGTCGATCAAAGCTCCCGGACCATAGGTCCATAGAAGCTGGCTCGGTCGGATCTCGCCTACAGGTGTCCTGCTCATTGCTGATCCTCGTCGGCTCTGGTCACTTTCGGTCGCCAAGTTGGATCGCTGGTCGAGCGGTCGTCCTCCATTACGAGTCTCACACCTGGCTCGACCTCGCGCATGGACATCGGGACTGTCCAGTCGGTCCAGGGCTTGATGCCGGGTGCTGAGAGGAGCGGATAGGCGGTGGAGCCAGCGCCATACTTCTGGTAGACAAGCGTGCGACCGCCAACGCCTGCTTCACTGGCCCATTCATCGGCACGGCTCTTCATTCCGGCTTCGGTCAAAGCTTTCTTCTCCGAATCCTCGGTGACTTCCCAGGTTCGGGCGGTGACGTCTGCTATCGTTTCAAGCATCTCCTTGAGGCTGGGACTGTTCATGGCGCCAGCCCCGTCGTTCGCCGCGAACATTTCATATGCGTGGCGCATGATGGAAAGCATCGCACCCGTAAGCCCTCGATCCAACGCACGCGGTGAGAACGGTGTGACAGATTGGGCTTCGACGTGCTGGTAGAAGGTCGCGTGGTAGTGCTCGAACGTTTCGTAGTGCGAGAGGTCGCGCGGTCGGGCCCAAGTCAACACGGTCGCCACGAGGCCCGGCGGCGTGCGGCCTACGCGGCTTGTCGCTTGGATATATTCGGCAGTTCCCTTGGGTTGGCCGTTGACGACCATTACCCCGAGGCGATTCACGTCCACACCGACTGAGAGCATGTTGGTCGCAAGTACGGCATCAATTGGTCTGGCTTCTCCGGGTTTCCTGTTGGTTACCCATTTCGCTAGTACGGGATCGTAGGTCCCGTCGAACGGGACCTCAAGCTGGTCGAGGTATCGCGGGATGTCCTGACTGGAGACGCGCGACGTCAATTCGCTTACTTCCTCGACGCGCCGCTGGGAGAGACCCGGCCGGTCCACCAAGCTCATATTGACGCGGAAAGATCGCGTCTGGACGTCGTCTTCGGCCAACCGCTTCATGCCGCCGAGCTCTCGGAGCGAGTTGAAGTAGCCGACTAATGTCATATAGGGGTCGGCCACTGGCCCGAACCGATCGAATAGGGCCTGGGCGGCGGTGAGGAAGGCCATGTATGTCCTGATAAGAACTGCGGGACGCGAGCTGCCAGGCGCGCAAATGCCCATGTAGCGCCGCCCAGGTTTCTCGTTGATCGGACGTTGAACGGAGAAGAAGTTGTCTTCGACGTCCAATCCAGTCGGAGGAAACACCGAGATCCTCCGCATGAACACATTTCGCACTTGATCATCGGCACGTCGCACGGTCGCCGTAGATGCCACGACCTTCGGGCGGACTTTAGTGCCGCCGAGAGTCCAGCTGCTCAGTTCATCGACAGCGGTCTCATACAGGCCGACCATCGTACCAAGCGGACCGCTGATGAGGTGAAACTCGTCCTGTATGATCAGGTCGGGAGGCCTGATAGCGCGGACCGGCTTCACACTGGCGGCCGGATATGAACCTCGTGCTCGGTGCCCGGTGCCACAGTCGTGACCAGGCCACAGCAGGCCATGACGTCCGCACTCATGATCGACCCGGCCGAAAAGGTTCCGAACTTCCGGGCGCCACGCCATCATGGCGAACTTGTCCACGGTCGCGATCATCATCGTCGGAGGACGATGATAAATCTCTTCGTCGACAACCTTCACCGGCAGGCCGGGCTGAGGCTGGCCACTCGATTTTGCTTTCGAGAAGTCGCAACCTCCGAGCTTGTCTCCGCAGTGGATCAGCGTTCGGCCTGCGATCCGGTCTACTTCGATGTCGCGTCCGCCGGAGATTTCAGAGCCGCACCACGGACAGCTGGTCAGCTGCGCGGGTGAAGCGATGCCCGCCTTATTCCGATCATTGTTGCGAATGGCCTCGACGGCTTGATGAGACGCTTCGGTCGTGCCAGGCGTGACACGGTTGCCGACCCACAGGCCTAGCGAGAAGGGCTCCTTTCCCCAGGTCTTGTCGTCCGCGCGGCGGATGACTTCCATTGCGCAGAGCAGTGTCGTCGCCCGTTGGAACTGCTGCAGGGTCAGAAGGCGCAGCGTGTAGCGCATGATGACGGCGAGGCCGCGCGTCGCGTCCAAACCACCCAGATCATTCTTCAGGCGTCGCATCGCCATGGCGAAGGCAGCCACGCCGAGATAGGCCTCAGTTTTACCGCCACCGGTCGGAAACCACAGGAGATCGGCAAACGCCTCTATCGGCTTCGTTCGGTCCGGATGGGCGGGATCGGCAAGTGAAGGGATCGCCAGCAGCAGGAATGCGAGCTGGAACGGGCGCCACGATCTGTTCTTTGGCACGTCCAGCGTAGCGACGTCGACTTCCTCGTTTCGTCTCCGCTTGAGCGCGTAGATGCCTCGCACACGCTGCATTGCCATGGACCGGTTGGCGAAGCGAAAAGCCTCCAATGCCTTCGCATCAGCGAAGAGGATATCCTGCCCATCCTGAAGGCGGCGCAGGATCTCTTCACAGCGCGTAATCACGTCTTTGCCCGGATCGTCAAAACCGGTGATCTCGTTTCCCAACCGCGTCTTTTGCTCGTCGATCCAGACGGCGTAGTCGTCGATGAGGCAAGAAAGCGCTTCGCGGAGACCGTTTGAGTCCATTTCGGCCAGCCGCGTCATGTCGAGCCAACCTTCATCGACCATGCGTCGCATGGCGGGACGATCCCGCGGATCGAGGCCAGGGGTCTCCGTCACCGCGACTTCGTAGCGGGGAACGATCTCGGTTCGAACGAGATAGGCCTTCGACACGTCATCGGTTGTCGTCTCGGCATGCACCGACACCCCGTGTCCGACGGCGTATTCCAGACGGCTGCGATAGATGAGCGCGAGCCGGTCGCGTTCCGGGTCATCGACCACCACCTCGTTGGACGGGCGCCGCCGGAAAATCGCTTTGTCGCTCTCGCGCTCGGCGGCTTGGACGCTGATCTCTGGCTGGAACAGCCAGGCGCGGTCCTTGTTGTCGTCTGGCTCCAACTGCCCGTTCACCAGGAACAGAGTGACGAGCCGTTCTCCCTTGTTGTTCGTCCGCACAGTGCCCTGTAAGCGGACGTCCGGCTGGTCTCGATCTGGGGTGGATGGCTTGATTTGGCCATCGACAAGAGGCAGCGTGACCAAGCCGCCGCAGGGTATTCGTTGCCAGACACGGACCTTTATTCCTTCCTCGTGACCCGTTGCCCGGTTCTTTCGGGTCTTGACGATCTCGTGCTCGTCATTGGGAACACGTTCATAGCGCCCCCAGCGTGCATCAATGGACAATGTCGCAACATCGGGCGCCACGCAGAAGGTGAGGCCCATGCTGGACGGGACGAGCGACTGGTTATTCGTGGTGTCGATCTCGTCGAGTGCATCGTCCTCGGGCTCCACGCGGCCCGACGTGCTTGCAAATTCGGCGCCGGGTTCATGGAGAGGCGCTGTCCGCTCGTCCTCCAGGTCGCCGCTTTCCTCGGCCGCCGAGGCAGGCTCAACCCGGGCTGTCTGGTCGTCGTCCGGTCGTCGCGGGGCCAGCTTCCCGACAAGATAGCGGTCGCGAACGCTCATATCCTTTATCAGCTCGTGCGGTCCACCGGCGGGGCCGAGAAGATCGTCGCGGACAGCTAATTCGAGCAGATCGCGCACGTAGGCGACATTCTGGATGAGCGGCACGTCAGCGACTGAGATACCGCCTAGCGCGAAGATTTTTGCAAGGTCCTCGGGACGGAGTCGTCCGATGGGGCCGGAAGGCAGCGTCAGACCGATGTCGATGACGGAGGTTTGCGGACAGACTGCGTGCATTCGGTCGAAATAGATCGTCGTTGTCGCAAGGTCGGAACGTATCCGCACAATCCGACCGACGCACTTCAGAGCGCCGTTGGCTTCAGCCGCGACGACCCAATGCCCTTCGTCCAAAGCAGCGAAAGTCGAACGCGCTCCGTCTAGTCGAATGACGTGAGGGCCAAGCCATGTCGGTTCCTTAGCGAGCCATCCTTGTCCGTTTGGATCAATGATCAAGGTCATGTGTCGCCCCCATTGAGCCTCTATAGCTCGACGCGAGAAAAGTGCGGGTAGATTCGATAGAACTTCCTGAAAACCAAGAATGGATCCTCGCCCATGTCGGACTTGGGCAACTCGAAGGACAGTTTCGCCCGAGCGTCTTCGCTCGACTCCATCGTCAACCGCTCCAGGGTCGAAAGGGCTGGCAGGTCGAGACGATGGGGGGAGTCTGGTATCGAGTGGAATTCCCACCCCTGGAGAAGATCGTCGATTGATCTCTCGTCGGGGGCGCATACCACGAGCGCCGCGGTCACCATCGCCTGACCGTCTTTGTAGTGGGTCGCCAGCGCCCAAACCATCCGACGATCACGAAAGTTGAGCGCTTCCTTCTCGACAGCCAGCTTCAGGACACGGAGCAAGCTCAAGCCGTAGTTCTTGTGTGTCATCCCGTCGGCGGGCAGCCCGCTCGGGAAGAGATGCCCGACCCGCTCCTTGAAGCGAGCGAGTCGCCACTCCTGTGTCGTCGGCTTTTGCTTTCGGTCAGCCGACGCCGAGTCGTCGACTTCAACAGATATTTCGTTGGTGGTCGGCTTTCCGAGAGACTCCGGATTTGCGTTGAGCGTCACACGCAGCACGCTTCCGAGTGGAACCGTTCCGATGGTTCGTGCGAAGCGTTCGATCTGCGTGGTGATGCCTTTAGGCCCCGTGTAATCAAACCAGATGATCGCAGGCGCTTCGAATTCTTGTCCGTCCAGATAATCTTCGAGCGTCGCGTGGACGCATTCGATCGATGCGATCGGGCGATTGAAGAGTTGCCGCTTGTGAACCTCCAGCTCGGTTTCCACACATGCCATCCGACTGACGCCGAGCCGGGCGTGCACCAATCTGAAATCCTCCAGAAAGGGGCCACCGAGTCCGATGTACTGGTATTTTTCCAGCGACAGGCTGGGAGCCAACCGCATCAGCAGCGACAGGAACAGTTCACGGTCAACGGCCTTGTTGGGCCTCAGCCGATACGGTAGTGAAGATCCAGCGCTCATGTATCAGCCATCCCGCTTCTTGGCTTTGGTAAGCGTTAGCTCGAAACATTTTTCACCTATGATTCCCGGCTTCTCATCATCCACGTCGAACAGCATCTTGGAGACGAGCCGTATCTCCTCGACTGGCCGCGAGAATACGATCCTCCGCGACGAGGGGGTCTTGCCTGGTGGTTCGGGTAGTACTCGCGCCTTCTGTGGATTGAACTCGACCTGGTCGCCAATCTTCCTGACGGCATTGCGCGAGACGACCGCAGCGATTGCTGCCTTCAACGGAAGTGGACGCGCATCCTCCCAGTAGTTCGACTGGTCGGCACGGGGGTGATTCTTCCACTGGTTCGTATACGAAATCCAGATTCGCATACCCTCTTTCATCTTTACCAGTGACTCGAGCCATACGTTCGACGACGTGTCGAGTGCGCGCTTCGTCGTCGTAACCGGGAGCTTGTCGGCGCGTTTTGAGCGGAACTCGATGATCCCGGTGATGATGGCGAACTGCGGGTGGTAAAGCGGAATTCCGTCACCCCAACCCGTGAGACGACTTTTGTCGCCGACTATCACCGCGCGATCGTTGCAAAGGACAGTCCAGCCGGCGGTCGCCGACGATCGGTCGCCCTCGAAATCCGCGTCGTCCTCATTGTCGGTGCCGAGACTGCGCGCGGTGTTCAAGCCGACTGTGATCGAGACGAGTACGTCGTCGATCGTCTTCTGAAACACGAACGGCGCGGGTCCATCGTCGCGCTTTGATACGAGTACCTCGACGAGCACCGGTTCAACGGGTTTGCCGTTGAGCTCAACCTTGAGCCCCAACTGGAGGAACATGGTGAAGTGCTCGGAGATGGCGGTGCGAACCTCGTTCTCAAATGCTTCGTTTGCAAAATGCCGGGAGACGCCCTCATATAGTTCATGGACGTGGATGACCGTGCCGGGTTCGGCGAGCTTCTCCCTCGCTTCCGTCGGTTCGTTGATCGGCAGCGGCTCCCAGCCTTTTGCGTTAAGCCAGGCGGAAGTGATCGGCACCTCGAAGGTATCGTCACCGTACCGGGTTCGGACTAGCGCTTCGCGACCCATCTTGAAGATCGCGCGCTTCATTCCAACGCCGTACATACCGATGGTCTCGGTATCCGAATCGCGGTCATCGTCGGGCTCGCGTCCCATTTTGAACGCGTAATTTTTTGCGACCTCCCGCGGGATGCCGCCGCAGTTGTCCTCGATCGAGAAGCGGTCAGCAGTGAGTTCAATCTTCACGAAGTGCAGCGCGTAATCGACGCTATTGCCATTTGCGAGACGGAGCGCGCCGTCGAGGCAATTGTCGAGGAGATCAAGGATCGCATCAGCGAGATTGATGTCGCGCGTCAGCATCGACACGAAAAACTGTTTGGTTGGGCTGGCCTCTGCGTGGTCGGCGGTCGGTTTCGTCATGGGTGTGCTCTCAGCGTGGAAGCGTTTCAGCGTGAGCGACGCCGGCAGACGTTCCATCTGCTCTTGCATCTTCAAAGAGTAAGTCCAGGTCTGCGGTCTGTCGGCGTCGACCTCTGCGGGGCTTGGAGCGGCTTTCGCCAGGACTCGAAACCGACACGAGGGTGGATTCAAAGAGCTGACGGTTTAGGTCGATGAGCTTCGCGAGCACGCGATCGCGTGTTGCTGTAGTCAGACCATAATGGGAGGGAGTAGTATCTTCGGCATCGGCGTCGGCTTGGAGGACGTGAGTAAGGTCGATGTCAGTCCAGCCATACGCATCCGCTACTCCGGCGTCGATGCGCTCGAGAAGATCACGCAATTTAATGATTTCAGCGTCATCTGGTGCAGTGGAATGAACGGCATTCATCGCGTCCGTCATCCCCGCGTGGTTTCGACTGCTCCAGGAAACAAGAATATTTTGGAAATCTATGGCTGCGGTCACCGCATATGCAGGCGTATGTCTTGTCGGGTGAGGAAATGTCGCGAGCGCTTCGCTGATGGATAGAGTTAACGTATTATTATCAGCTCCGAGGCTGCGGATAGAGTAATTGCGCAGCCAAATCTGGAACATTGAGCTTAGACAAATCGCGTGAGTATCTTCACGAATTGCCTCTACGAGCACGACCTTATTCGTGTAGATCCACTCGGTTGGAGCCTGCACGCAAATTGGATATTTTGCGGCTTTCGCAAATACGACGCATTGCTGGCGGCCACGAATACGTCGCATTTGCTCGGCGCGATGGTTCCAGAACTGCCACCAGCGGTCGATGAGACCCTTGTAGCTCTTGAGCTCCTCGGGCGTTCGGGTAGGCTTTACGACGTCAAGTAGGAATCCGTGAGCAATCGGCCATTCCTTCTGGATCGCTTCTAGGGACAAGTCAGCGAGGTCGAGGGCCCAACGCTCCGTGCGGGTAAGCGAAGTGCTCGTGATGTCGTTGCCGGTGATGTATGGCCGCAGCAGAGAGCTACTTTCGGAGCGAAGGCGCTCGAACCAAGGGTGTTCCTGGGTGAGAACGAACGCCAACCCCTTGCCATTGTGGACCCCCTCAAAGGCGAAAAGGGTATCAGCGAGTGCCTTGGGCTCCCATCCACCGCCAACCTCGGGCTGAAGCCGAGGGCCGATTTTCTCGCATGCCAAGCCGTCACAGTTCCGAAGTCCGGTCCACCCACCCTTCCGAAAGCACACTATGGCGATGACGGTGGAGGCCGCCCCAGGCCAGGGCATGCCTTTGCGGGAGAAGTAGAAATTCCCCTCGGCTGCAATCCGTTCTAGTCCGACGGAAACAGCGCTCCCCTCCGCGATGTTGTTCGAGGCCAATAATCCATAGGTTCCACCATGTCTTAGCAGTGCGGCTGCTCGACGATGGAAGGCGACCGAGAGGTCGATTTTTCCGGGTGCCACCTCAAGGATCATCTGCACGATGCGCTGAAGGGCGGACCCATAAGTTCCCTTCCACAATCTATTTCCAAGAAACGGCGGGTTTCCGACAAAGGCGTCGAATCCGCCATTGGAGCGAAGGAATACCTCAGGAAATTCCAACGGCCAGTGAAATGGCTGCCCACGCTGTGCGCCGACAAAATCTCTCGTAAGGTCGGCCTGAGCCTGCTTCTCAAGCGCCCGGCTGGCATCTACTGCGCCATCTGCGGCCCGGTCAGCCGTTATAGAGAGGACGGCAAGGCGCTTCTCTAATTCCTGGCCACCATCGGTCGCGATCACGAGGCCGATGAACGCATCCGCGATCAGTTTTGAAGTCGCGAGTTCGACGTCTGAACTGGTATCAAGAGCCGCCATTGCCTCCACGTCATGAATGTCACGGATGGGTATGGCGCGAAGTTGCACGCGCAACGTCAATGCGTGATCGACCGCTTCACGGACGGCTCGTCCAAAAAGGCGAAGTTGTTCACCAGCGATCGGCTTCATGTTCAGAGCGGTTAGCTGTTCGAGGTTGCAGACGCCGAGGAGGCTGTCACCGCTCTGAAAATTGTGATCGAGGAACCCGAAGGGACGGCCCTTGGCGAGGGTGGTGAGCCAGAGCGACAGCTTGGCGAGTTCGACCGCGAGCGGGTTCTTGTCCACGCCATAGAGGCAGCGCTCGGCAATGAGGCGACGCGCCAGGATCGCCCGCTCTTCGACTTCGCGTGCCAGTGGTTCAAACGCTGTGACTGAAGCCCCGGTGTGGATATTGCCTTCGCCATCAAGCCGGCTACCCGTTGCTTCGACATTGGACCAAGCTTCGACCAGCCGATCGGCTAACCAGCGGCAAACCTGGACGAGGAACGCGCCAGATCCCATCGCTGGGTCGCAGATCTTGAGATTGAGGAGTTCTTCGGCGCTCTTGAGCTCCCACTCCTCGGGCTTCTTGCCCTCGGCAGGACCGCGATAGACGATCGGCGTCAGGGTCTCCTCGACGATCTTTTCGGTCAGGCTTTTGGGCGTGTAGTGCGTCCCGCTCTCGCGTCGGTCGGCACCGAGGACGACGACGAAGGCTCCAGCGTGGTGGACCAGAGGGTATCCCCACGGGTCCGTGCGCAAGAGCTCGGCATAGGGCAAAATTCGATCGCGCGAGGCAACGTCGCCGCGACAAACGGAGAGAAGGCGCGCCATCAGGCGCTCGTCGGGTGCTCGTCCGATGGCATTGCGAATGGCGGGTTCGGAACGCTCGCTGCGTTCTTTCAGGAGTTCGACGATCCTTGCTTCACCGTCGAGGCGCGCGGACTCGATCTCGCCGAGCGCTAAGCGCGAGTTCTTGGCCTTGGCCGCCCCTTCGAGTTCGAGCGTCACATCGTCGACGCGCCGGACCGTGCGTTCGAGGAGACCCTCGTAGACATGGCCGATCTGCTCGACGTCCAACGCGCGATAGGAAAGCGTCCGACCTTCGAAGGTCTGAATCGCCTCAAGCAGGAGCAGAACCGTGCGATCGTCGATTGGTAGCGGTTCGGCAGGATCGCTGCGCCAGCATGTCCCTTTCTTGCGCCCTTCGAGAAAGGGATATCGATCTGGATCAAACAGCGAGCCACCAAGTGCCGGGAGGCGCAGAGTCGGATGGTCGATGCCCCCAAAGACGCCACGGAACAGAGCGAGCAGCCGAGACCATGACGACCGCCGACGCTCCAAGATCTCTTCCGAATCCGCGCGCAGCCGCATCCGCAGGCTGGAGATCGCATAGAAGGAGTCGTAGCGAGGTTCGCCGAGCAGCAGCAGGCCACGTTCTTCGGCTGCGAGCAGGAAGACTAGCCGCATCATGACCGTCAGGCCGGCCTCGTAGAGCTCTCGGGGGTCGACATCGCGCAGGAGATCGCGGTTGCGATCCTGGTCGGCGCGGTCCACAGCTTGGACGAGAACCTCGACCGCGCGTCGGACCTGCTCTCCCAGCGCCTCGGTCACATCGTCCTGGTGTTTGAGCGATTGCTCGAACAGGGCAGGTAACTTCCCAGGTTCGGGACCAAAGAACCGCCGGACGCTCAGCAGGCTGACGAAGGCGCGCAGCGTTTCGGGCTCCTGGCCCCAAAGGCGCGCATACCAGCTCGCGAACCCCGCTACTACGCCGACGGGAGCATGGACGAGCATCCAGCGCTCGCCATTCGTTACTAGGCCTGTTGGGCATCCCGTTCCGCGAAGTAATGCAACCATGCGATCGGGCGGTGTTATCGCGCGCCCATCGATACGACGGGTCGCGTCGAGATCGGTGTCGGGCTCGTAGACGTGGATGAGCAGAAGCGGTTCGTCATCTTTCGTCGGATTCACAACCGCCAGATCGGGGGCGACCGTCACACCGTGTTCGGGCATTGAGACGCTCAGGCGCGCGGGTAGCTGGTCACTGCGGCGCACGACAACGCTATCCATCTCTAAAGCAGTGACCAGCACCTCATCGATCCATGCCGCGTGAAGGGAAGGCAGATCGACGTCGTCCATATCGACCGCGTCGCGCCACTCTTCGTATGTTCGACGTAGCCGCTGCGGGCGGCCAGACGTCAGAGCCTCAAGGCCTTGCGGAAAGACAGCCCTCAGCACGGGCACCGCCAGGAATGGCCCCGAGGCTTCGATGAGGTTCAGCCACTCGTGATCGTTGCTCATCCGCGCTTCCCCGTGGCGAGGGAGTTCGGCACCAACAGCACCACGGCCACAGGGAAGGTGTGCTCGATTGCGTTGGAATGCCGTTCCTCGATCGCCCTTACTTCCTGCACGCGTTCCCCCGGAATACGTGCGAGGCGAGCTTCCAAAGCGGCGTGGTCGCGCTTCAGCTGAGTGCGTTCGTCATCAGAGAAGAGATCTAGTTGTTGCGGCACGCGTTCGGCGACAAGTTCAATCTTCAGGGCTTGCTCGAGATCATCTAGTACCTGACGTATATCGTCGATTTCCTTGAGTTTTTGCGCATCAATCTTGTTTACGAGGAAGCGCAACCGCTCCTTCGATCGAGCCTCGACGGTGGCCAGTATGGGATCACGTTGCTTGTCGAAACGCGTGCGTAGGGCATCGAACGTGGAACTCGACAGGGCCGCGGGTTGGGAGTCTTCCAGCCAACGGCGAACCTCCGTGACCCTGTCTTCCCGCCGGAAATTGGCATCGCGTAGGTAGCCTCCGGCTTCAGTGAGTTCCTCGTGCAGACGGTGATGGTTCCCGCCAGTGACTACGAGCCGCGACACCACGACCACCGCCGGCCCCTCGATCCTTCCATCCGGCAGAGAGCGAACCGTGACCCGATGCAGCTTCTTCACGTCGTCGCGCGCCCAGATCTCGGCACGGAGGAGCCGGAGGCTCATTTGAACCAGGCGGTGATTCAGGTGGACGAGAACGACGTCGTCACGCCCCTTTGCGACATCGTGGTCGAATGTGATGGGCCGTATCTTCTGGGTGTATGGATGTTCGAGGCCTTCGAGGCATCGGGACCACGATCCCGACAAAGGCGGCATGCGAAAGACGGCCCCGTCCGGTGCGCCCACGAGGGAGACAGGCTCCAGATCGGGCTTCTCAGCGATACGCAATGCGGTCCGTACGGCTCGTTCGATGTGATCCGGCACCAAACTCTGCTCGTGACGGGTCTCACTCAGCCGATCGTGGAGTTTGGCGACCCGGTCGCGAAGATCGCGCTCGACCTTCACGAAGCGGCGAGACCTTTCCATCCTGGCTTCGGCTTGTCGCGTATCGAGATCGCGGCGACGGCCTTCGAGGAGATCGGGCAGTTGGGGTGCGATGACTGGGTTGACACTGCCCATGTCGGCACGCATCGCATCGAGTTTGCGGAGCGCGCGCAGGATATCGTCACCCTGGCCACCCTCGGCATCCACGGGGTGCCAAATGACCACCTCGCTGGCGCGTTGACCGTGGCGATCGATACGACCGTTGCGCTGCTCCATCACGTTCGGGTTGTAGGGAATTTCGAGATGGATCATCAGGTGGCAGTGGTTCTGGAGATCGATGCCCTCCGATGCGGCGTCGGTCGCCAATAGGATTCTCACGGGGGATTCCGAAGGGTCCGCCTGAAATGCGGCTTTTACGGCTTCACGTTCCTTCGGATCCATGCCGCCATAGATCAGAGCCAGTCGCTCGGCCCCGAAACCGTGGGCCGTGAGTATCTCCTGCATCCATTGCTGAGTGGCTCGATACTCAGTGAACAGAATCACGCGTTCGTTGGTCCACCGATCGCCGTCTTTCAGGTGTTCGGCAAGCCAATCCAGCAAAGCGTTGGCCTTGGCATCGGTTCGACGAGCCGCCTGCTGTGCCCATGAGCGAAGTCGGTCGAGCATCCGCCGTTCGTCGTCTGTCGGCGATCGGGACTGCTTCCCGGCCTCCTCGATCGCTTCTGCCTCGGCGGCGTCACGCTGTGCGTCGTCTGCGTAGTCCTCCTCGGTTTTCGCTATCGCCCTGCGAAGGATACGATCATCGAATTTCCTCGGACTCCGCTCGCTCGCCGTCCGACCTTCAATCGTCGCAATATGCCGTTCCAGTGTCGAAGCGAAAGCTGCGGGAGAGGATGCCAAGCGCTTGCGCAGCAACTGATGCACGAAGTGATCTACCGCACGCCCACCATTTGATCCGCTCTCGCGACTCTTGATGTATGAATCGAGCTGCCGGCGGACATCTCTCTCGTCACTCGCATACTCGATCCGAAGCGCTTCCAATCGCCGCTCGGGGTAGATGCGCTTGCCATTCGCATCTACGAGATCACTCTTCAGGCGACGGACCATGACCCGTGCGAGCTGGGCGTCACTTGGCAGCACGTTTCTCGCAAACCGCTGATCATCGAGCAATTCGAGCAGCGCTGTGAAGGATTCCGTGTAGCCGTCGTGTGGCGTGGCGGTGAGAAACAGCTTGTGTTGGAAGTGTGGTGCAACCAGACGAACTAGCCGTGTCCTGAGGCTTTCCACTGCATAGCGGCCGACGGTTGGAGCGACGTTGTGGGCCTCGTCTATTATCAGCAGATCGAATTTCCGGGGGTGGCTCACGTGGGGAGGCAACGCATCGCGCAGTAGGCGTAGGCCCTCGCCTTGTTTGGCCCAGTCCATCGAAGTGATCAGCCTGGGAAAAGACGTCCACGGATTGGCGTGTAGGCCACGTTCCCTGCGCAGACGCTTGACGTACTCCGTGTCGACGATCTGAAACTCGAGCCCGAACTTCTCCTGCATCTCGACGCGCCACTTTTCCTGCAAAGAGGCCGGGCAAAGGACGAGGACGGTGCGCGCGCGGTGACGTAGGAGCATCTCCTGAACGACGAGCCCGGCCTCGATGGTCTTTCCAAGCCCGACGTCATCGGCGATCAGCAGATTGGTGCGCGCCATGTCGATTGCGCGCACGAGTGGGTCGAGCTGGAAGTCTTCGATACTGACACCGCTACGAAACGGCGCCTGCAAATATCCGCGGTCCGCGTTCGTAGCGGCACCCCAAAGGACGGCATCAAGAAAGGCCTGAAGCGTCGAGGCCTCATCCATGCCAGTCATGCGCGGCAGCCCGGCCCGTTCGATCACATGCGCGCCGGGCTCGAGTTCCCAGAGAACCTCGACCTCTTCGCCGAGAGCATCTTCATCGATGGAGGCAAGCCGGACGAGATGTCTCATGGGAAGCCCTGGGGCGACAGAGCCTCCATCGACCTCGGAAACTATCCATTGACGGCGGCGCGCCTCGACCAACTGGCCAGGCTCTGGGATCGTTTGACGTGCGATCTTGGCGGCCGCGCCGCTCGCGCCAGTGACGATCACGGACGGCTTCCCGCGGATCGAACGATATCTTCGATGCGCTGCGCTGCTTTAGGGGCGTCTTCGTGCGCCCAAGCGCGGACGACTCGCCAGCCCGATGCTTGGAGACGTTGATCGGTATCCGCGTCTCTGGCTCGGTTTGCCTCGATTTTTTCGCGCCAAAACTGCGCGTTGCTCTTCGGCCAGGAAGCGTGTTCGGGGCATCCATGCCAGAAGCAGCCATCGACGAAGATGGCAACCTTGGCTGACGAAAAGACGATATCGGCGGCTCGACGAGGTTTCGTCAGCAACGGAACGTGTAAGCGATAGCGCAGCCCCCTGGCGTGCAGTTCCTTGCGGAGGGAAAGCTCGGCGTCGGTATCCTTTTGACGCACACGAGCCAAACGAAGACTCGCTTCATGCGACGAGGGGCTTACTTGCGCCATCTGCGTCGCCTCCCTCCCTCTGGCATTCCCCGTCGGCCTCGATACCGAGGTGAGACGCAATGCTTAGACCGATCGCCTCGCCGAGAACGACCGGAACTGCATTGCCGATCATGCGGCCGAGAACCTTAAAAAGGGTGGGGCCGTCCTCCGGCACGAAGGCATAATCCTTCGGGAATCCTTGCAGGATGGCGCCCTCCCGCAATGAGATCGCCCGATCCTGCTCGGGATGACCGAAGCGGCCGTTGCCGAACCCATAGAACTGCGTTGTGATCGTCGGAGCCGGGCCATCCCAGGACATGCGTCCATAGACGCTGGGGTAAGTCCGGCCCGTTTCCTTGCGGTGGCATTCCGCGACCAGCCGTTTTGGCCAGTCGCGCCAAGTCCCGCCAGGGTGAGAGGCACGGATGCGCTCCAGATTCAAGTCCGAAAGCTTGGACGATACATGGAAGGCATCGGCATCATGGGCGCCTCCGGCTTCGATGAAAGGGAGTTTCCCGATGGCTTGCTTGACCGTCCGCGGCTTCGTGTGCGTCGGCGCGATCAATTCGATGGGGCCGATCGCGCTCGCCAATATGACCATGCGTCGTCGGGTCTGCGGCAAGCCGTATTGTGTGCAATCGACGACGTCCTGCCACACCGTGTAGCCTACCCGTTGCAGGGTGGCGACGAAGTCGTCGAAAACCGCGTGTTTTTCGACCAGGGGCACGTTCTCCATGGTCACGACGTCTGGCCGGATGGATTTTATGAGGCGGGCGAACTGGTACAGCAGGGGCCAGCGAGGACTCGTCAACGTGTCGTAGCGTTGGGAGTAAGTCGAGAACGGTTGGCAGGGTGCGCAACCGGCTAAGACTCTGATTTTAGCGGTGCCATACAGCTTCTTCAGCTCCGACGGTGTTACGCTATTTATGTCTTTGGCTATGAAGCGCGCGGCGTTGTTGGTCTCGAATGGATAGCGGCAGGCGGCATCGACATCAATCCCCGCGACGACCGGGACGCCAGCCTTGATCAGTCCATGCGTCAGGCCGCCGGCACCACAGAAGAGGTCGAGGCATGCCACGTCACGCATTTTGTCCCTCCCGTGGCACGCCCTTGCGGTCCTGCGATTTGCTCACGGCATGTTCACTGCCTTCGTCCGACGCTTGTCCGGCTCTCACCCATGAATCTACTTCGTCGGCTTTGAATTTCCAAAGCCTTCCAACCTTGTGCGCAGGCATTTCCTTTTTCGTTATCCAGCCATAGATCGTGTCCTTGCTGACGCCTAGGTAGGCGGCCATCTCCTCCACGGACATCCAGCGATCAGCCATGAACCGCCCCTTCCCTGGCCGTAGCGGTAGGAGCGGAATATCTGCTGTACGTAGGGCTTAGTAAAGCGGGTTGAGTCGGATCAAGTCTGATTAGGTTTGAAATTCGCCGAAGTCGCGGGAAACGCCAGTCGAGGGGCTTCGGGCGCTTGAGGCTATGGCTTCCAGGGAAGCGCGGCGGCGAGGTAGGCACTCAGACCTGCCCGCATCTGCCACTCGGGAGTGGCGGCGGCTTGAGGCGCAAGGGATTGAGGGGCTGAGCGATGAGACATACGCGACCGCCCGAGGATCGATTGGCCAATGCCCAGGCGGCTTGCAGCGTCCGGAACTGCGATGCGCGACCGGAGGCTTGGGGAGCCTGAGCGATCGACCAGCACGGCCGATGAGCGGGCGAAAAATCATCACGTTCTCGCTGACCGCCTTCACCGTGCGCTCTCGGCCGTATCGGTCACGCCGCAGCCTCTGACGACCTCGGCCATCGGTGCGGGCGGCAACGGGCGGGAGGCGATCATTCAGATCGAGCCGCGAGTGCGGCTAGACGATTTGCTCCTACCGCTTCCCGTTCGCGAGAACGGGCGCCAGCTGGTGGAGGAGCATGTTCGGGCTGACGTCCTGCGTGCCCACGGCTATGAGCCGCGCCATCGCATTCTGTTGTCCGGTCCGCCCGGCAATGGCAAGACGTCGTTTGCCGAGGCTCTCGCCGAGGCTCTCGCGCTTCCGCTCTTAGTTGTTCGCTACGATGCGCTGATCGGCAGCTATCTTGGCGAGACGAATGCAAGGCTCCGCAAGCTTTTCGACTATGTGCGGACCCAGCCGAGCGTCTTGTTCTTCGACGAATTCGATGCGATCGGAAAGGAGCGGGGCGATACCCACGAGACAGGCGAGATCAAGCGCGTGGTTTCGTTCCTGCTGATGCAGCTCGATCAGCTGCCGAGCTATGTCGTGGTTATCGCTGCGACCAACCATGCCGAACTGCTCGACCGCGCTGTGTGGCGCCGTTTTCAGATCAGGCTCGCTTTGCCCGCACCTGACCGAAAGCTCATTGAGGTCTTTCTGGACCGGATCATCTCGAGCTGGCCTGAATTTCCGCGCATGCCGGTCGAGAGGATTGCGGGGAAGCTGGGCTTGGTTAGCTTTGCAGAAGCATTGGATTTCTGCCAGACCATAAGGCGGCGCCACATTCTTGGGCTGGGAGAGATCGAAATCGATGACGCGCTGGCAACGGAACTTGACCTCTGGTCGTCGCGCGTCCGACCCGAGGAACTAAATGTCAAGCGATCCGAGCAAGCCCCTTCTGAGGCTGACGCCGCAAGACCAACGCGCCCGTCCCGTCGGCAAACAAAGGCCGATACCGAAACCTGAAGCATTCCCGCTCACACGCCAGACTGGCGCCTTTTCACCCAAATTCGCCCGCCTGACTGAAGTTCTCAACCGCGATCCATCCGGGCTGGAACTGCAAGCCGATCCGACCGGCTTGGCGCCGGAGCGTATGCTGGTTTTCGAGGTCCGCAGTTCTATCAGCAACTTTGCCGCAGCGGTTCGCAAGGTCCCGGGCCTAGAACTCATCGACGAGGAAGAGCTCGACGCCGACGCCACTGACAAGGCGCCTGTTGCCTACTTGATGGTCCCGGACGTCCGGGCGTTGCGGGATCTCGAATCGCTGTGGAATCGATGGCTGCGCGGCATCCTGGTTGCCGGTGAGACGCCTTGGCGCGATGTGTTCGCGCTTCTCCGTGATCTCCGGCCCTGGGGACCGGCTGACAGGGTCCAACCCGACGATACCGATGTTCTCACGGAAGAGATTACCGGTCGGGCGGACACGGACTTGGTGAGGCTGGAGATCGAACTGGTCTTCCGCCAGAGCTCTAGGTTAGCACAAGACCGGGAGGAGGCTGTTAGCCGCGCCATTGTCGGAGGTGGCGGAAGGATCGTGTCCAGCTGTCGCATCCCGGATATCGCCTATCACGCCCTTCTTGCCGACCTGCCAGCGAGCACCGTGCGCGAAATCCTTCAGCATTCGCCGGGAGGCGTCGCCGGCCTTGAGCCGGTGATGCATATCCGGCCTCAGAGCGTGGCAACAACGCTTGAGCTGGCCGATTCGGCAGCGCCCGAGCACGCCACGGATGTCGGCCAGCCTGGGGATCCGATCCTGGCGCTGCTGGACGGCGTGCCCGTGGCCGCCCATCCCCTTCTCAACCGCCACGTCATTGTTGACGATCGATTCAGCCTGGAAGCCGGCGCGTTGGTGGCGGGCCGCGTCCATGGGACCGCGATGGCGTCCATCATCATCCACGGCGACCTCAACCGTCCTGAACGTCCGCTACCCAGGCGCATCCATGTTGTGCCGGTGCTCGGGGCCGGAGGGGGGATGTCCCGGGGCCTGTTGAAATTCTCCTAGCGGCGTTGCCCGCCTTGAGCCGGTAGGCTCGGGGTGTCGAATCCACAACGGAGAGCAACGCCATGGGGAAAGGTAGAGGGACATCGGACGCGGCGCCAGCAGCAGTTGTCGTTGAGGCGTGGCGGGACGTCGGGGCCAGCTTCGAGCGGTTCTGTCTGACGGCGGGTGTCGCGGCATTGGACCAGATGATGGCGCAGGACGCGGTCGAACTGTGCGGCCCGCGCTATGGCCACAAGGATGGCAAGAACGGACGGCGCTGGGGCAAGACCCAGGGCAAGATCGAGTTCCACGGCGGCAAGGTAGCGATGGAACGGCCGCGGGTGCGCGGTTTCGACGGCAAGGAGGTGGCACTTCCAAGCTGGGAGGCGGCGCAGACCGACGACCTCCTGGGCCGCTGGGCGATGAACCTGATGCTGATCAACGTGTCGACCCGCCGGTTTGGCCGGGCGGTGCGGCTTCCGGAGGGAGATATTCCGGCCACGGCCAGCGCCGGCGTGTCGAAGTCGGCGGTATCGCGCCGCTTCGTGGCAGTGTCATCGGCGCAGATGAAGGACTGGATGGCGGCGGACTTGTCGAAGCTGGACCTGCTGGCGATCCAGATCGACGGGATCCACATTGAAAACGACTTGGTGCTGGTGGCGGCGGTGGGCATCGACGGCGCCGGGGACAAGCATCCACTCGCCGTGCTGGAAGGTGCGACGGAGAACGCCGCGGTGGTGCAGGCGCTGCTCGACAACCTGATTGAGCGTGGACTGGACCCGAAGGTTTGCCGGCTGTTCATCATCGACGGGTCGAAGGCGCTGCGGAAGGCGATCCGCCAGACGTTTGGCAAGCACACGCCGATCCAGCGCTGCCAGGTGCACAAAGGACGCAACATCCTGGAACGACTTCCCAAGCATCTGCATGCCTCGGTGCGGACGACGCTGCGCCAGGCATGGGAACTGGATGATGCGGCGAAGGCGGAGCAACTGATCCGCAACCTGGCACGGCGGTTGGAGCAGATTGCGCCGGGTGTCTCGGCGACGATCCTGGAGGGAATGGACGAGTTGCTGACGGTGGTTCGCCTCAAGCTGCCACTCGAGCTTCG
>Ga0182012_10001726_pt1 | contig 23869 bp, 24 predicted proteins | sample 612S2SmetaG_FD_120486 | JGI IMG/M metagenome (GOLD analysis project Ga0182012, IMG submission 120486) | Permafrost microbial communities from Stordalen Mire, Sweden - 612S2S metaG | ecosystem: Environmental > Terrestrial > Soil > Wetlands > Permafrost | place: Sweden: Stordalen | collected... | reverse complement strand
GTGGGGGGTGGCGGCCTCGGGGTGGGCGTGCGCGGTGGCCGCGAGCGTGGCCCTGAGCCTCATGATGCCGCTCAAAACCGTCGAACCCTACGTCATACGCGTCGATAACTCGACCGGGATCGTCGACGTCGTGCCGATGTATGCGGGACATGACGAGATGGGCGAGGCGGTCGCGCGGTTCCTCCTCACGCATTACGTCACCGTCTGTGAAGGCTTCAGTTACGCAACCGCCCAGCGCGACTACGAGGAATGCGGTGCGTACCACAGCGCGAAACGCAATATCGAGTGGTACAACCTCTGGAATCAAGCCAATCCCGCCTCGCCTTTGAACGTCAACAAGGACGGCTCGATCGTGCGCGTGCAGGTGACGGCGGTGACCTTTTTCCGAAAGGCTAACGGCCTTTCGGAATTGGCGCAGGTGCGGTACTTGAAGGCACGCGCGCTCCCCGGCGCCGCCGACAAAATCACCCACTGGATCGCGACCATCGAATACGCGTGGATCACACCGTCCAAGGATCCGAAGACCCGCCAATGGAACCCCTTGGGGTGGCGCGTCACCGATTTTCACACCGAGCCCGAAAGTCTGGCGGACACCTCCACGGTCTCTGCCCCTAACCCGTGAAGAAACGCCCATGAATCAATTTTCCTGTGTAGTAGCTTGGTTCACACTCCTTACGACATTAGGAACCTCGTCCGTACTCGCCCAAGCGCCGGGGAGTTCCGCACTGACCGACCATCGCATCCGATCGATGCTCTACGTGCCGAATCAAGTCGTGCGACTTCGCGGGTGGGTGGGCTATCACATCGACGTGGAATTTGAACCTGGCGAATCCTTCGTGACCTTGGGCGGTGGGGACTTGGCGGCACTCAGCTACGGTGCGTACGCCAATCATTGGGTACTGAAGCCGAAGGCGCCGACCCTGCACACGAACCTGACCGTTTTCACGACGAAGCGCACCTACGTGATCGATTACGAGGTCGCTGCCGGCCGGCCCGATCCGCTCGAGGATGATCTCATCTATTCGCTTCGCTTCAGTTATCCGCCGAGCGCGATCCTCAAGCCCGCGGAGCATATCGCGCAAGATCTCGCGGCAGCGCCTCGCACTCGGTTTCAGAACTTGGATTATTGGTACTGCGGAAATGCGCTTCTTCAGCCCGTCGCGGCCTCGGATGACGGCGTGCACACGCGCCTCACATTCGCGCCGAGTGCGGAGCTTCCGGCGATCTTCGTGCGCTCGGACGATGGCAGTGAATCGCTCTTAAATTACAGCATGGAGGGAGCCGACATGGTCATCCACCGCCTCGCGCGACACTTCATTTTAAGGCGCGGCAAATTGGTCGGCTGCATCACGAACAAGGGATTCACGGGCTCCGGCGAACGCCTGGACTCGGGGACGGTGTCCCCGCAAGTCCACCGCGAGACCAAGGAGATCGGCCCGTGAGCGCCGGACCTGAGAGGCCCGTCGAGCCCTCGGCGTCCAACGCCGCCGGCGCCACCGGCGGTTCTGTTGCATTGAGGGCGGGACCTAGAATCTGACTTTTTGGGGCGCGCCGAATGACCGTCGCAATCGAGCGGGATCCGATTTATCGAGGGAGAAGATTTCAGTCAGAAATCATCGAGTTATGTGTACGGTGGTATCTAACGTACCGCCTGAGCTATCGGGATCTTGTCGAAATGCTGGCCGAGCGAGACGTTGTCGTCTCTCACACGACGATTTACCGCTGGGTTCAGCAATACGTGCCCGAGTTCGACCGGCGTTGGTCTCGCTATGCCAAGGCCGTCCACCCCTCATGGCGGGTCGATGAGACCGCGATCTCGGTCCGGGGCGGCCATCGTTATCTCTACCGGGCTGTGGACAAGTTTGGCAAGACCGTCGATTCGCTACTCTGTGCGGATCGCAGCGTGTGGGCCGCGCGAGCCTTCTTTTGCAAGGCTGTGAAGACACACCATCCTCGGCCACCTCAGAAGGTAAATCTCGATGGAAATGCAGCGAGCCATCGGGCGTTGCGCTTGTTACGGAAAGAAAATCCGAATTTGCAGAGAGTGGTGATACGCAGTTCCCGGTATCTCAACAACATCGTTGAGCAGGACCATCGCGCTATCAAGCGACGCTGCGCACCGATGCTCTCCCTCAAGACTTTTCGAACCGCAGCCATCACGCTCGCGGGCGTTGAGCTAGCGCACCGAATCCGGAAGGGGCAGTTCTCATTACGCCCAGGCGCCGCGCCAGAACTCTCATCCTTCAAGCATCTTTGGGCACGCGCACTGAACCGTCGCGATGCGAGGAGGCTGCCCCGAACGCTGCCCCAACCGCCAATGCAACAGAACTCGAAAATCTGCTTGCAAACGGACCAAGACGTCCAAAATATCGAACCAATGCGCCACACGAGAAAAATCACGGTCGGCAAGTGTTTATCTATACACGTAACGCCGACGGGTGGGCGAACCTGGTATTACAAGTTCTACTTTGAAGGCAAGTGCAAGAAGTTGTGGCTCGGCACACACCCGGAAATAAATCTCGAGTGCGCCAAGTTGCGTCACCAATACGCTCGCAAATTGATAGCGCATGGAATCGATCCGTGCGCAATTAGAGGGACCTTGGGAAGAAATCGCTTCCGGATGTATATGCGTGAGTGGGAGACCTTGGAGACCGTCACTGATCCGACCGCGAGGCATCCTGATCTGGGCCCGCCTTTCACGGTGACGACACCATGGCTCAAGGCAAAGATCAGTGTGGTTTGAGCATGTGGCCGGTCCCCACTGCGCGAAACCGGCTTCCACAAACCGGCAAAGCTGATCCATCGATCCATCCAGTATTTCAGGCACCGAAGTACTGGATGGGTTCAGCAGTCCAGGAAGGCAAGCATGCTCCTGCGCCGCATTGATATGTTAACTCAAAAGGCAAATAATCGCCGCGCTATTCATGCAAGCGCATCGAGGGAGCGAGCAGTCATGGCAAAGGACTCAGGAATCGAATGGACGCACCACACGTTTAATCCATGGTGGGGCTGCGTCAAGCTTTCCCCCGCCTGTGCGCACTGTTATGCGGAAACTTGGGCCCGCAGGGTCGGCATGGATTTGTGGGGAGGGGATGCGCCGCGCCGGTTCTTCAGCAGTCAGCATTGGCGGGCACCCCTGACTTGGAATGCTGAAGCTGAGCGGCTTGGTGTTCGAGCGCGTGTATTCTGCGCATCCATGGCCGATGTCTTCGAGCCGCGAAAAGAACTTGATCCGTGGCGCGACAAGCTTTGGGATCTGATCGAAAGAACGCCCCACCTAGACTGGTTGCTACTGACTAAGAGACCCGGACAGCTTAAACGCGTATACCCCTGGGCCATGGCGGCGCGTGATAACGTCTGGTTAGGAACTACAGCTGAAAATCAGCGGTGGGCTAATCGGAGAGTAGAACGACTGCTCAGAGTTGAAGCAAAAGTGCGATTTCTCTCTTGCGAGCCGCTGCTTTCCGCCATCGACCTCTCACACTGGTTGAATCCGCCGGAGATTACTTGGGTAATCGCGGGTGGCGAAAGCGGGGGTCGTGCACGACCCACGCACCCAAACTGGGTACGTGCCCTGCGCGATCAATGCCGCTCCTCTGGAGTACCCTTTCACTTCAAACAGTGGGGCCACTGGAGTCCCGATCTGGAGAGCGACCGGCAAGTGCGCACCATCGAAGTTGAAGATGGTGCTGGGAGGCTCGCCCGGCTGGCTTGGCACCCTAAAAAGACGAGTGGGCGGACGCTGGATGGCCGCACGTGGGATGGATATCCACAACAAGCATAAGGAACGGCGATGACAGGGACGGAGAGGAAAGCATATTCGGATAAGAAAGCGAAGAAGCAGGGCGAACAAAAGCGAAATGTCGGAACGAAAACAGATGCCAGACAACTAAGCTTTGCAGATATCGAAAACTGGGAGGTGCCTCCGGTCTCGGGGAACTCCGTAGAGATAGGAACACTTCCATCACCGATTTGGACGGAAACCAAGGCACAACTCATTCAGAATTATTTGCGCCTGTTTCTCTACATCACGAGACATGGTGTTTATATCGATGGTTTCGCAGGGCCACAGGATAAGGAAAATCCACAATCCTGGGCGGCAAAGCTAGTTCTTGAGTTGACGCCGCCCTGGATGAAATCCTTCTTTTTGTGTGAAGTGAACAAGAGCTCACACAGCGATTTGCTTTCGATGATTCAGAGCCAGCGAAAAATATCCGGACGAAAGATCACAGATAGGCTTGGGGACTTCAATCAATGGATTGACCCGGTGCTCGCTACAGGGAGCATCACCGACAAGACGGCCACCTTCGCGTTGCTAGATCAGCGTTCGACTGAATGCCATTGGTCCACAGTCAAAAAGCTTGCAGCTCACAAGCAAGGCAGCACGAAGATTGAGCTGTTTTATTTCTTTCCGACAGGTTGGATTCATCGGGCAATTTCTGAAACCAAAGATAAGTCGATACTGGACGCATGGTGGGGAGACGAGAGCTGGAGACAGATTCCAACCCTCTCGCAAGACCAGGCTTCAGCTCTTTGCCTCAGACGAATCCAGGCATTGGGCTACCGAGATGTCAAAAGCTGGCCGATCTCCGCGAGGGAGTTCGGCGAGGGCAGGACGATGTACCACATGATTCATGCGACAGATCATTTGGAAGCGCCGAAGCTAATGTATAGAGCGTATAGAAACCTGATCGGTGGTGTGCCCGCAGGCGAACAAACCAAATTTGCTTTTGAGTAAAGCAAATTTGGAAGGTACTTTGAGAATAGAAGCAGTTCATGCTCACAGATAGTTATGTAAATGCTGAGCAAGGGATGACTGTCCCGTACGGACCGAATTTTGTCGGTAAGAAGAGAAACTCCGGATTTGCCGATATCCGTAGCCGACCAGACCTGGTATCGCAAATCCCAGAGGCTGCTATTTCCTGCAGTCTAAAGTCGCTCCTCGTGGCGTTCGCGGATTCTAGTTCTCGTCTTTTTACGATCGGCTGCGATCTTGGCTCTGGTATGCGCGAGGTGAAGAGAGAAGTCATGTGGCAGGAGGCTACGTACAGATAATGCTGAGAGAATTCAAGGAAGCGACATACCATGATTATCTAGAGATCGCGCGAGCGGCCTCTGATCACCTGGAGGAGAGATCCGAAGGACATTTCTGGGATCTCGAACACGTGCACACCCTGGTTGATTTCAAACTGGACCAGCACTCGGGCATCGTTTCTTCACTGCAAGTTTGGTTTCACGCAAGTGCCACTACGTTGAAAGCCGCGACCGAGTCGAGGGAATATTTGATTCAGCAGCTCCAGGAGAGCCTCAGCTCAGCGATCGGCTAGCGCAACGCGGTGCGTTCGCGTCGAGATGGCGTGTATCTGCGGATTTTTCTTTAAAGCGTTCTGCAATTGGCCAGGAAAAACACTTTTAAAATCAGAGTCTTGTGCATAGACCAGAAGAAATTGAAAAGCCGATATACTGCCGACTGAAACGCAGGCGAAATTGCATCCGATGACCCAGTCCTCAATAGAAAAGCTACTTAGCCTGATCCAAGACCGGAGCCTGCGGCCGGCCGAGGCGGGTGAGCGCACTCCGCTTATCGCATCGGAGAGCGACAAGGGTCGCATTGTTAACTCCGCGGCCTTTCGGCGGCTGCAACAGAAGGCGCAAGTATTTCCGCTTGATCCTAACGCTGCGGTGCGCACGAGGCTCACTCACTCAATCGAGGTTTCGCAACTAGGCCGCTATTTGGCTCAAACGGTGATTGGAAAGATCGGAGCAGACAAGGGCATCTATTCGGAACTTGCTGCGCTCGTCAACGTGGTAGAGAACGCCTGCTTGCTACACGACATTGGCAACCCACCCTTTGGTCATCTGGGTGAAGCAGCCATTCGTGAATGGTTCGCCGGGTGCCCCTATGGGGGAGACGATCTCCGCTCATTTGACGGAAATCCTCAGGGATTTCGGCTCATATCCCTTTTGAGCGGCCGTGACGATCGCGGCTTGAATCTGACGAATTCGCTGCTCCTGTCGACTGTAAAATACCCATGGACACGGACCACAAAGCCCGACGACGCTAAGAAGATCGGTATCTTCGACATGGAGTGGCCTGTATATGAGGAAGCCTGCAAAGCAATCAACTGGAAGCCGGGACACAAGTTTCCATTCGCTTTGCTGATGGAAGCTGCTGACGACATCGCGTATTCAATGAGCGATCTCGAGGATGGACTTGAAAAGAAAATCATAAGGATTCGAGACCTGGAAGAGGTTTTCGGCAAGGAGCGCTTTGAGTCCAAGACGGTCTATCCGATGGTCAAGTTCAAGACCGGCGTTACCAATCAAGCAGTGAAATTCGCGGCGGAGACTTTCGCGACGAATCTAGACCGAATTTTGGCAGGAGATCCGATTCGACTCTTGGCGAAAGACTCTGAGATTGGTGGACTCCTCGCGAAAGTAAAGGGGTTCGCGAAAGCGGAGATCTACTCCCATCCGTCAGCTGAGCGAGTGGAGCTTGGTGGCAGAAGTGTGATTAGCGGCCTGCTGACTCACCTTAGGGCGCTGCTTGATTTAGAAGAAGCGGAGTTTTTGGCGCTGCTTGAATCAAAGGAGAGCCCCGCGAAAAAGGAACTGCAATTTCATCAGAGGCTTCTTCGGTTGTTGCCTACTGCGTATAAGGAGAAATATCGCATCGCTCGAAAAGGTGACGAAAAGGACCGTCGCGCGCACCTAATCGTAGATTTCATAGCGGGAATGACCGACGACTATGCACTTCAGACTTACCAAGTCCTACAAGGAATTCGTATTCAATGATTGGTAAAGACCATCCTGTTTATTTTCTCGAGCCGTTGTTTGCACGAGAGGGAGCCCTGTTTCATTTCAGCCGGTACGTGTACAAACCTGATTCATTGCTCGACGACAGGGAGCTTTTGACGGTGGCTGGATCCGACCTAACGATTGACTGGTTCGAGAAGCAGTTTGAGTCGTTGGAGCACGATCAGGAGCTGGCAATCCATTCGACAGTGGCAATGAACGGGCGAGCCCTTCACATCCCAATGTTGGATTTTGCTACCAACCATATCGGACCAATGCAACTCCACCGCTTGCAGATGTTCTTACCGAAGCGAGTGTTTACCAATTTTGCGTTTTACAACAGTGGCCGCTCCTTTCATGCCTACTCCGCACATCTTCTGCCGCCAAAGGACTGGTACCAATTCCTGGGTCGTGCACTGCTGGTCAATCCGCGTGACCAAGCGGAAATCATTGATGCCCGGTGGGTCGGCCATAGATTGATCGGCGGCTACTGTTCACTACGGCTCTCGAACAATAGCCAGCAATACAAGGGGATGCCCAAGAAGGTAAGCATTCGCGCGCTGACAGAGGAACAAGCTATCGCTCCGCTTGACCCGCGCGAGCCAATTCGTGCACCGTATTAACATTGCGTCGCGTCCAGAACGGAACGCCGTTGTTTGCCCCACCGGCTCCGCTTCGTACGTGAACACCTTAACGAAATGCGGCCAGCCTACCGCTTGAGCACATCCATCGCCGCATCGCTTCCGCTATTTGCGGAAATGCAACGCTAGGAACAGAGAATGTCGATAGTTAGGAGCCCTTTTCAAGGAGGATTACCTTGGCCGGAGTTACTGGCAGGAAACTTTATACGACGGTCGACGGCACGCCGGAGAAGCGCCTGTTCCTGTCGATCATTAGTGACTACGATCTCAAGACCGGTTTGTGTGAGCTCGTGGATAATGCGCTCGATCTCTGGATGTCGGGAGACCGCGCCAGAAAGTTGAAGGTCGCACTCGACCTTAACGTAGATCGTCAACTCATCACCGTCAGCGACAACGCGGGTGGGGTCCCCGAAAGCCAAGTCCGACTGCTGATGGCTCCGGGCGCAAGCCGCAATGATCCCGATGCAGAAGTCATCGGTATATTTGGTGTTGGTGGCAAGCGCGCAGGAGTGGCTCTTGGCGAACACGTCCAGATTCGGACCCGTCACGCCAAAGAGAAGAGCCTTCTCATCGAGATTACCAAGGAATGGATAGGCTCGGACGATTGGCACTTCGACGTTTTCGAGATTGCGGACATTGAGCGTGGCTCTACCGCCGTCGAAATCTCGATGGTCCGCCAAGGGTTTGATGACTTGAGTATCGAGGAGATTCGCCGTCACCTAGGCGAAACGTACAGTTGGTTCATCGCGCAGGGATCCGAACTGAATCTTAACGACGAGCCGATCGCACCCGTAAGTTTTGACCAATGGGCCTATCCTCCGGACTATCCTCCCCGATGGACGAAGTTCGAAATTTCGCCAGTAAAGGACCGCTCGCTGAGCGTCAGTCTGACCGCCGGACTGATCCATGACCGCGATGAAAAAGGGGAGAACTACGGAGTCTATTTCTATTGCAATCATCGATTGATTGTCAAAGAGTTGCGCACCCGGGATGTGGGCTATTTCGTGAGTAGTGAGGCCGGTGTGCCGCACCCGGATGCATCTCTTTGCAGAGTGATCGTCGAAATCCAAGGCCCGGCGGAGTTGATGCTCTGGAATAGTAGCAAGAGTGGTATTAACTACAGCCATCCGGCCTTTATTCAACTCCGTCCTAGAATCATAGACTTTGTCAGCTGGTTCAGTTCGCTTTCCCGGCGACTAAAGCAAGAGTGGGATGATCGGGTCTTTCGCTATACCAGTGGCGAAATGGAGGAGATTGATCCAGTCGCGGCAAGCTCGGACAAGAAGAAGGTTCTTCCGAAGCTCCCGAGGTCGCGGCGACCCGCGCGCATTGATGAACTCAAGGAGAGCAACAAACGACTAGTCAGTTCGAAACCTTGGACGCTGGGCCTAGTTGAGGCTATGGCTATGGTGGAGTTGATTGCCAAACAACCGAGGGTCGACACGCGCAACCGCATCGCGCTGATCCTGCTCGACAGTAACCTGGAGATCGCGTTCAAAGAGTACATCGTCAACAGAACTGATCTGTTCAAGCCCTTTACATATACCGACGCATACATTGCAAATTTGTTCAAGAGCAGGACGAATGTCATCAAGGATGTGCAGCCGTATGTCAAGCTTTCCAAGCAAGCGCTTGGAAAGATTAATCACTATTACATACTCAGGAACAAGTTGGTGCATGAACGCGCAACAGTTCATATAAGCGATCAACAAGTAAGAGATTACAGAGAGACCGTGGAGGCCGTCCTTCGGAAACTTTTTAAGATGAAATTCCCGCATGAATAGGATCGAGCCGCCATTACCCAGCGAGTGCTCGCATGGATTTGCAACGGTGGCGAGGCGTAACATAGGGAACCCAGGGCAACGGATAGCGGCGGGTGCATGAATAATCAGGGAATCGAGCCGGTACATGAGTTGAAGCGGCTCGTATTTGACGGCATATCAACCGACATCTTTTTGGCGCACGAGGCGCACGACATTTTCCGCGCGATTGGTGAGCGCACCCCGAACGCCGCTGCGTCGACCTTCCAGCCAATGTTAGTGGCACTTCAATCCTATGCATCTGCAGAATTTGTACTTGCCGTGACACGCCTTCTCGAACGTCAAAGGGAAAAGTACGAACTGCATAGCGTCCATGGCGTTCTGATGTTTCTCAACGACAATGCGTCCTTGATTCAGGTGCAGGAACCACAGTGGGTTCAGCAGTCGATGAAACGGCTCGACCTATGGGAGAGTTTGCCGCATGTGCCTGGGCCCGAGCAGACCCACGCTGTTGTTACTGCCCTACTTTCGAAGCTCCCGCATCACAAAGACAGTGAGCCCCTAAAGGCATTGAAGGACTTGCGAGATAAGCGCATCGCCCATCCAGAGAGGGAAAGGTCGGAAGGGATCGCGACCACTACGTGGGAGCAAGCGCTGAAGTTGCTGGAAATCCCGCTGGAGGCGCTCAGCGTTTGCGGGGCCTATATTTCCACGGCTTACGTGGACGGCAGCGGACAGTACATCATGCAAACGGATGCCGCTCGTGCTGGAAACGCTACGCGTCGTCTGCTTGAGGCGGCACAGACGCCTAGGGGACTAGAGGAACGTGAGCCACCTGCGCGCGGCTCGCAATGATCTCACCACCCGAAAGGTCAGCCGCGCTCGATATGTACCTGACTGATATGCTGCGCGCCCTGGAGTACGGTGCTCCCCACAGCGCCCTTGCGATGGCGCTTTCAATACCCGATATCTGCGGCTCGATCCAATACCCGGATAGCAAGGTCGGCGAGCGCTACATTTGCTGGGCGGAGGAGTGGGCCGGGATGCTTACCATGTCCGCCACGGACTGCTACGCCATGCGCTGCGCTTACCTTCACAACGGCAGCGAGGTTTTCAGCGGGGCTTCGGCGAAGGAAGCGAATTTCGCGCGTATCGAGTTCACTCTGGGCCAGACCGGCGGCGGGTGGGTATCGAATGCGGACCCCATCACCGAGGATGGCCCAAAGGGCAAAATTCGCACGCCGCTTGAGGACTTCTGCAAAGCGATGGTGAGTGCTGCTATTGCCTGGCGAATCCACAGCAAGAACGATGCTCGCATCGTGGCGGCGGTGAATCTACTCATGCAGATTGGACCGGCAGAACGATGAAAAGAAGACCCAGAAAACTCGCCAGGAAGATTTGGATTTGGCACATAGGCGATTGAAGTCAGTTCAGGTAAAGTCATGAAGACTAGGAAAGTGATGCGCGAACGCGATGAGCACGGGCCTCGTCATGTGACGCCGGCAGGCCGCAGTGTGCTCTACGATCTGTTTCCGGAGGCAGAGGCCGACGAACTGGTGATGCGTTCGACGTTGCTGAGAGGATTGGAACAATGGCTTAAGCAAAGCGGCCTGAATTTGACTCAAGCAGCAACGCTGCTGGGTATCACCCAAGCTCGGGTGTCCGATATAAAGCGCGGTAAGCTTGTTCAGTTCAGTTTGGACATGCTGGTTCGATTGGCATCCAGGGCAGGGCTCAAGCCGAGACTGAAATTGGCAGTGTGATCGAAGGCGCTGATGTCCAGTAACGTCCAGGGGCAGCCACTGTTTGGTGGGGCCACAAATGGGGGCATCGGTGATTTTCTAGATTTTTATTCTTTTTTTAAATCAATTGGTTACGTTGAAAGTGCGGTGGGTACACGGCCCACCATCTAGTCCGTCCAGCGACCTCCAGTAACATCTAGCAAGGCGTGCAGAGTCACTAAAACTTCTACTGAGATTATGGCTTCCATCGTCCAGAGACGTCCGAGTATATTCCTTGGCAGCCACCTTCGCCAGGGGGCTTGATCGGGGGGCTCATCTTGAACTCGCTGGATTCGGAGCCCCAGCCAGTTGTCTTGGAACGCGCTTGGCTCGGACGAATGCGGAGCGCAAGGCCGAGGCGATACGAAGTACAGCTAAAAGAGCATCCGTGAAGGACCTGTCTGTTTTAATCTGGCCTCGATGATTCCCAAGCGAAGCGCCTCCAAGCGTGCGGGATAGCCAGTCAGTCAACAGAGACTGCACGGCCATCGTCTTCGGTGTTCGCAAATCGACGGACTGAGACCAGAAAAATGGGAAAGCGTGGCTCCGTGGGCCTTCCGCGCAATAAATGCGTTGGGCGACGATTTTCCGTAACCTACGATTGCAGCAATCAGTCGGCCGAGTGGACGATCGCAGTATTCCGTTCGCGTGGCGGCCCGTCGTTTCGAGTCGAGCTTAGAGTCTTCTTCGATTTTCCAAGAATATTGAAATCGGTCGTCCTACCTCAAGAATGGTCGCTTTCTTTTTCTTCGCTGCCTGCCTCGTCCGTTTCTTTGCCAACCACGCCGGAATAAGTTCGTGCGCGTCCGGTCGCGGCGCCGGCCCGGAGAGCAAGGCGCGGAACCATTCCGCAAGCTTTTCAAGGGCCAGCCGCTTTTGGGGGATGAATTCGAATAGATCGTAGGTTCCCACAATTTCGCCGCGACTGTGATTGAGCACGCGTTCTGCAATGTGCTCCGGTGTCCCCAGCATCGACAATAGCGTCCGACCCGTTCTTCGAAGATCGTGTGGGGTAAAGGCTTGAATGCCGATCACCTCAAATTGTGCTCTGAGGCGGGTAACGCTTCGAGAAATGAGTTGGCCATTGGATGGGAGGTCCCCTTGACCCTTGCGCCGTTTCGGCAGGACATATGTGGAACCGCATGACAGGACCTTAAGTTCGAGCAATTCCTCGATCGCCCAATCGGTGAGTGGCACGATGTGGGCGCGGCGTTCCTTGTCATTCTTGGCCGGAATCTTCCAAGTCTTGTTCTTGAAGTCGAATTCTGACCACTTCGCTGCCGCAAGAGATCCGCGACGGACGAGCGTCAGTAGCAGCACCATGAGTGTGTGGCGCCTGACCGGATCTGTGCATACCACCGGCAGTCCGTTCAAGAAGCACTTCAGTTCCTCCTCACTCAAAACGCGGGTTCTCGGCGCCTCTTTGCCGCCTGGAGCGAAGAGCAGGCTCACGGGGGAACTTGCCACGATCGAGCGATGGACGCCGAAGCGAAACATCTGAGTCAGAATGGCTGCTGTTCGGTTAGCCATCACCGGCGCGCCTCGGGCAACGATTGCATCGAGTCGCTCGATAATTTCACGGGAGGTAATGGTGCGAGCATCGCGTGTGCCCCAGTAGGGCAAGACGTCTTTCTTCAAAATCCGCACGACTTCCCGAGGGAGTTCCCGATTTGGTTTGACGTAGTATTCGAGGTATTCGTAGGCGAGGAGATTCAGACTTGTCTTGTCGCTCCGAGCCGGTTGGGAGATCGATAGCGGGCCTTCGCCGCCACTAGCGGATGAGGTGGGGAGCACTCGGGCATCCCCAAGGGCACACGCACGCGTTGGCGCTGAGCAAGTTTCGCTTGACCCCCGAGAATCCGGTGCTTTGGTCGGCCGGGCGCTGCGGCGCGGGTCGATTCCTCGCCTGAGCTCGCTGCGGTGGGCGAGGGCGAGTTCGCGGGCCTCGACGAGGCCGACTTGCGGGAATTCGCCGAGCGCAATCCGGGGGCGCTCCCCACGCCACCGAAAGCGAAACAGCCAACGCTTGGTCCCCGTAGGTCCCACCCGCAGGATGAGACCTGGGAGCGCAGGGTCGGCGATATCGAACTCATCGCCGGTGGGAGAGAGCGCAGAGAGTTGCGCGGCCGACATCTTGGCCGAAACCAGCATTTTGCGGGGCATAGTTCACAACCTCCGGTGAACGCACTTTGTGGACCCATTTGTGGACCCGTTGTGGACCCATTGCCGCGCGACGCCCCGCAACGCTCGGCGACCTATGACGACACCGCGCTGCTCGATCGACGGACAATCGAGCGCTAAGCATCGTCATTCGGAAATTAGCACGAGCGCTCGTAAACTCCTATTTATAAAGGAGTTTTTGTCGCAAACCGACGCACTCTGTTGCGTTGGGTTGCGGACCTGCTACGATGCCGGCCCGCGGTTCAACGCCTGCGGGCTGGCACGGGGCATGGCGCAGTCTGGTAGCGCATCTGCTTTGGGAGCAGAGGGTCGGGGGTTCGAATCCCTCTGCCCCGACCAATTCCGACGGGTCCATTCCGGGGACATAATCCGGGCGCCGACGTATCGCCGAGCCGCCATGTACTATCCTGGGCAGTTGGCTATAATGCGCGTCCCCGAACGCGGTGTGCACGATTTCCGGGCATGGACCTGATAATACGTTTGGCGCGTGGACCCATCGATCACTGCGCCCGTAGCTCAACCGGATAGAGCACCGGCCTTCTAAGCCGGCGGTTGCAGGTTCGATTCCTGCCGGGCGCGCCACCTGTCGGGCATAGACGATGGTGGACGTAGCTCAGTTGGTAGAGCCCCGGATTGTGATTCCGGCCGTCGCGGGTTCGAGTCCCGTCGTCCACCCCACCTCATGGTGGGGCGTCGAGCGAGGGGTTTGGTTCGAGTGGTTGAAGTTTGCAAGGGCCGTTAGCTCAGCTGGTAGAGCAGTTGACTCTTAATCAATTGGTCGTAGGTTCGATCCCTACACGGCCCACCATTTAAGCCTAGAAAAATAGGCATTTCGTGAATACATGCTATCCTAAGTTTCTACCATTCTACCACTCGTGGTAGAAGGTTTTTGAGACGGTAGAAGCTGGTAGAAGCGGCCCATCTCACTTCACTGGCTGGGTGTGCACGGTGCGCGTGTAGATTCGCCGCATCTGGCCGAAGTGCCCGAGCGTGCCGGGCTTGTCGGATTCGGCAAGTGCGCGGATCTGGCGTAGCGGAAATGGATTGCCCGCGATCTTGATTGCGGCGCGTAGCCCGTCGTAAGTGAGCGGCCGGCCGTAGCGATTTGTGAAGACGTGCTCGCTCACCTCTCCATCGTTGTATTTCTCACCCTCGATCTTCGCATGCTCAAGCGCGAGATTGAGGAAGTGCAAAAGGATTTTGCTGTAGTCCTTGTAGTGCTCCACGTTGTTCTTGCTTTCCACGATGCGGATCCATCGCTCCGAGAGGTGCTCGCGTTTGAGCGCAAAAAGGTCGCCCATTCGAAACCCCGTTAAGTACAGCACACAAAGGAAATTTTGAATGTACGGTTTCACACTGTCGATTAGCGTCGATAGTTCCTTGTGCTCGATGCGATATTTCGACGGCTTCTCTGGATTGCGTCGTCCCTTCAGGGCGCACGGGTTCGGTACGGAAACCAAGCCCTCACGTCGGCCCCATTCGAAGGCGCTCGAGAGTGCGCTCATCTCGCGATTACCGGATGGGCCGCGGCCCTCTTTCTTTCGCAGTTGCAGGTACTGCGCGCAGTCCTCGGGGCGCAGGTTCTCTAGGTGGAAGTGTCCGAGCGCCCGCAATAGTTTCGAGCCCGAGCTAGTGGCCACAATCACGTAGGCGTCCCAGGTGCTGTCGGCGCGCTCCTCTTTGCCCTCAGTGGCGAAGCGCGCCATTAGCTGCGCCACGGTGCGTGGGTGTGCTTTCGCGTTGAGAGAAACCAACGCGGCATCGAGAGCGGGCCGGCCCTCGTCCACCCGCGTGAGGGCAATCCACTTTTTCTTACCGTCGATCCGGGGGACGTGGTAGTAGCGTCCCTGCTTAACATAAACAAGCTTAGGGAGGGGGTCGGGGCTTCGACTTGGGGAAGGCATCGAGGTTGATCTCTTGGCGCGTCGTCGGTTTTGGACCATAGACGGCGTGATTGAGTGCGTCAACTGTCGTAAAAGGGCGGCGGTATCCGTCGCGCTTGAAAGGGATCTGCTCGCGTGTCAACCAGCGCTCTACGGCGCTGCATCGCTTCTTTCCCGAAATCGCCTGCAGTTCGGCGAATGGGACCAGCGCTAGGTTAGCGCTCATAGAAACCTCGAAAATCCGGGCTACAGCTGAAATAGGCGACGCGGGCCGGGGCGGCGTTGCCTTGAGCGCTCGAGGCGCTCGTATTTTTATGCTGTGACACCATTATACCGGTGTTTAGCACCGGCATTTTTTAGCTGGAGCAAAGTGTGCGGCGCTTCACCTTTCGGGGATCTGCTATTTGGGCGTGAGACCGGACTCGGCAAGCCAGCGGTTCAGCTGTACGCCGCCGCCTGGCAAGTGTTCGTGGACCTCGAACTTCCCGAGGCGATCGTAGTTCAAGTAGGCAAGGCAGGCGTTCGCGAGGTCAGTGTCGAGAAGCCGCAGGTCGGTGAGGTCAAAGTTGTACTCATAACCGTTGTAGATGGCGCCCAGGAAGCGCGCGATCCGCTTCGCCTGGCCGGTTCCTTTATGCGTGTCGAGTGTCTTGGCGAGCGTCTCCAAGCCCTGCATGGCGGCCGCCCGGACGCTCTCGGTGTCCTGCTCCAATTGCTGCGTTCGTTCGAGGCGCCCGTTAAGGATTTCCTTCACAGCGAGGAAAAGTTCTTTGCGCATGGTTTCAGGAAGGGTGATTTGAATGCTGACCATGGGCTCATCATCTCCTAGGGCCCTACATGCCCGCTGCCCGCTGTTTGCTGCGGGGGTTGTGGTCTGTTCGTGGGTAGCATTTAACTTCTCGTCGGCCATTGCGAGTCTCTTGTCGTGTGATTGGACAAGAGGTGTACGTCTCGAGGTTTATATCTTCGAAACTGCAGGCTGATAGGTGATGCCCCTACCGAGCTACAAGGCAAACGAGGGCGCAATTTCGATCCGCCTCACAAAATTGAGATTTGCCTCGAACGCGGAAGATCCACATCGCCTTTATACCTCCAAATAGACCGTGAAAATAAAATAGCTCCTTAAACCTCTGGCGGATTTACCGCAGGAGGAAAATTAAAGTGACTGATACAGTGAACGACAGCATCGCGGAGACGATAGCGGAGGAGCCCAGAACGGACTCAATCGCCTATCCTGAGTTCTGCCCGATTGAATGCTACGTAGAGGATTTTGCAAAGTCTCGGGGCGCTACGCCTTCGCCGCCGGCGAAGAGCATTAGCGCTGTCGCCTCTACGTGGCAACCGCCCCAGGCGTACACCTATGGCGCGGACTTCAATTCGGCCGACATTCCACATCGCCAATGGCTTCTAGGGCACCGCCGGGCGTTAGGGGAAGTGACGGTAGATATCGGACCGCCGGGTGTCAACAAATCAACTCTTATATTGATCGATGCGGTGGCGATTGTGACTGGCCGTACATTGTTGGCGGACAAGCCGTACTCGATGGGCGATGTGTTGCTCTTTGCGGGGGAGGATTCACGGCGCGATGTCGAGGCAAAACTCGCCGGCATTCTCGCGCACTACCAGATCCCAGCAGCCGAGCTTGGCGGGCGACTCCATGTTGTATACCTCGCCGAGGTCAATCCGCTTGGGTATTCGTTCGCGAAGATGCTCGAGTCAACCGCTGTCATAAATCGGGAGCTGCTGGAGTGGGTCAAATCGTTCCCAAACCTCGTCGCCGCGTTCATCGACCCGATCGCGGCGTGGCATCTCATTCTCGAGAACGACAACGCGGCGATGAAGGTGCTCTGCACGGAGCTGCGTCGCGCAGCCGTCGCCGGGAACATTCACGTCGGCTTCGATCATCACATCACGAAGGCGACAATGTCGGATCCCGAGGGGCACGTGGGCAATCTAGCTGCCGCCCGCGGCGCATATATTGTTTCGGACGCACGGTGGGTATTCACCGTTGCCAAACTGCGTCAAAGCACGGCCAATGAGTTTGGCATTCCGGTGCATGAACAATTCCAATGGCGACGGCTTGATGCGCTCAAAGCGTCCTATGGCCCAGACGATGCCGAGACGCGCTTATTGAGAGTCAGATCGGTCACGATTGCCAACGGGGAGTCTGTCGCGGTTCTCTCGGAAGGCAACACGCTGCAGATCCGAGCGGACGCATTCGAACGCAAGACCGCGCAGCAGACCGAGAAAAAAGAGAGCATAACCCAAGCGCTCACTAAGATGCTTGAAGAGAGCGCGCCAAGGTCAGCCGAAGGCGCGGCTACGTGGTTACGAACTCACCGTCCAGAGCTCTTTCCCGGTCGCGATCAGCAGCCTCTATCGACGAGGTCGATCCGCGAAAGCCTGCCTGATCTGATTGGGCGCGGCCTCAATACGAAGTACAAAGGCCGACCCGACCGTATCGTTTGCAGCATGTCGGGTACCGGGAAGGGGGCGCGGAAGGAGATCACCTTTGCGCAGATGGAGATTGTCTGATGCGACAGGAAATTGGGCACTTATTAACTTCCACTCACGACCGTAGCTGCCTCATGGCGCGCTCGGGGGCATGTGGTGGCAGTGGTGGAAGTGCGCCCCCTTTAGGGGGCCCTTCCACCGCCACTGCCGCAGGAGCATTGAAGTCGGCGGGAGGGGCAAAAAGTGGAAGGCCAAAAAATGTGTCGGAGTGGTACTCATGAGTACACCTAGCCGTAGCTGTTGTTGCTGCCTCGGATCAGGTGCCAACTACCGGGTCGGTTATCTGCATTTAAACGTACCCCTCTGTGAGCCCTGCGCCGATCGTATGATTGCGTGCGGGCATGCCGAGGGCACCCGATCACAAGCTTACGATGCTGACGGGGTTGGCTACCTCATTTGGACCTGCAACGACTGTGGGTATCGCAGTATCGACGACATGTCATGAAAGCTCCGATCCATACTCGATAAGCACGCGCTGACGGAAGGCCAATCGCATTGACCGCAAGCCAGTCGTAAAAAGAGAACCTGAGCGAAAGTCTGGCTGAGACTAAAAAAAGGCCCCCAAGAATTCTTGGGGGCAATGAATGCAATCAATGCTGGCGAGGCAAATGCGGTATCTTGCTATCGACGACCATACTGGTCACGAACAGCACCGACATAATCTCGCAGTGCACCTGTTTTAGGCTCTTCGAAATCACTTCGCGCAATTCCTTTTCCGTGTCGCAGCTTGGTGGCGGCAGTCGCTGGAATGTGGAAGTGGCCTGTTTGAGCGCACCCAGCGCGTCAAGGGCGCGGGTACTGCATTTCTTCAAAGTTTCACGTTCCACCGTTTCCGCAGGCTTACTCACCGCCAAACAACCTCCCGGTGATGGGAGGAAAGGCGTGCTGGGCGGCTAGTTCGGTGCGCGCCACGCGTACGTGCAAGCGATTGAGAATTTCTTCTAACTTCTGTCGGGCTTCGCCCTCCCTATCACACCGCGCAGCCGGCAAATCCTCTAGCGTGGTTATCGCAATCAATATTTCATCAAGAGCTTGCCGCATTTGATTGCAGACCAGAGTGAGGGCCTTGACTGTGATTTTCTCGTCCATCAGAGCCTCCCATCTGACGCAGGATTGAGTACGCCTGGTTCGTGGTCCCCGAGGGCCATAACCGAGAGTTCGCTCAAATGGATTTCGATCAATATTCGACGCAATAGCGTTCTTGTGATTTCCTCTCCTTCCGTTCTTGGCGTCGGAAGATTGTCTATATCAGATAAAGCCCTTCGCATCCGCGCAAATAGGTGCAGCACGCGGAAAATGTGTTGTCCGTCCATCGTCGATGACCTCGAGTTAATGAGCGAATTCGCTCGAGGTGTATAGAGAAGGTACAAATTGGATCCCGATCGCAGCGGGCGCCGTCGTTGTCGAGATCAACCCCCAATCCGGCGGAACTGGGAGCAGGGGTAATCACCCTGGGCGGCACGGCGGCACGGTGTTGTCGCAGCTAATCCCAACTCGCTAGTGCCTGTTCGTTACGAAGTATTCCCGTGCGTGCGCGGCGGACCTGTGGCAGGTGCATCTCTGAATTCGCTGCTCGAAACCGACGCCGCCAATCGGGGCCGCGAGTGATCCTTCGACCATGCGCGTAGGTTGATGCGCCGCCATCAAAGTCGGCCGCGCTCATTGCAGCGTGACCTTGAAGACCGTGCCGTCGCCGTTGGCGCCTCCTTCCCCCGTCGTTCCATACAAGGTGCCATCGCTGCCCTGGACCAGACCGGCATTGGGATTTACGCCGTCGCTGTTGCCCCCCGCGAAGAAGTGCAGAACAGTCTCGGTCCCGCTCGGCGTGAGCTTGAAGACCGTGCCATAGGTGCTGGCGCCCCCTTGGTTTGTCGTTCCATAGAAGTTGCCATCGCTCCCCTGGATCAGACCCATGGGATATGCGCCGTCGCTGCTGCCCCCCTCGAAGACGTACAGAGCGGTATAGCTCCCGCTCGGCGTGATCCGAAAGACCAAGCCACCACCGTCGCCATCACCGATTGCCGCTCCATAGAAGTTGCCGTCGCTGCCCTGGATCAGGGCGCCAGAGGGTCTTATGGGAGCAGTGAAGCCGGACAGAAGGGTCTCGGTCCCGCTCGGCGTGATCTTGAAGACCGTGCCATAGTTTTGGGGCCCCCCACTGACTGTCGTTCCATAGAAGTTGCCATCGCTGCCCTGGACCAGACCGGCAGTGGGAGTTGCGCCGTCGCTGTTGCCCCCCGCGAAGAAGTGCAGAACAGTCTCGGTCCCGCTTGGCGTGATCTTGAAGACCGTGCCCTGGCTGCCGAGGCCCCCATTGGCTGTCGTTCCATAGAAGTTGCCATCGCTGCCCTGGATCAGGCCGGCATAGGGATGCGCGCCGTCGCTGCCGCCCCCCGCGAAGGAGTACAGAACGGTCTCGGTCCCGCTCGGCGTGATCTTGAAGACCGTGCCAAAGTTGTTGGTGCCGCCGAAATTTGTCGTTCCATAGAAATTGCCATCGCTGCCCTGGATCAGGCCGGCATAGGGCTGTGCGCCGTCGCTGACGCCCCCCGCGAAGGAGTACAGAACGGTCTCGGTCCCGCTCGGCGTGATCTTGAAGACCGTGCCCTGGTTGTTCGCGCCGCCAGAGATTGTCGTTCCATAGAAATTGCCATCGCTGCCCTGGATCAGGACGGCCAAGGGATTTACGCCGTCGCTGCCCCCGGCGAAGGAATAAAGGAGGGTGAAGTTCGGCACGCAGGCGATGCTTACGCTCGTGACATCGGCCGCCCCAACGGTGCCCGTCCCATTGCTCACTGAGCACACCAGACCGGCCGGCTGTGTCTGAACCGTGATGGCGTAGGTGCTCCCGTAGGCGAGGCCGGTGTTCATCGTGAACTGCGTGGCGTTGGCGCTGATCGTGGTGGGATCACCGCCGTTGTCCAATAGCACGAGTCCGCTCGCCGTAAGTCCACTGATCGTGCCGCCCACGGTGTAGGTGGTTGCCGAGCAGGCAACTGTAATGTTGGTGACGGCTGCCGTGCCCATAGTGCCCGTGCCATTGCTCACCGAGCAGGTGAGCCCCGTCGGTTGCGTCTGCACCGTCACGTCGTAGGCGCTGGTGTAGGCGACGGGGGTGGGCATCGTGAAGCTCGACGCACCCGAGCTCACGCTGAGCGTATCGCTGCCATTGGCCAGCACCAGGCCGCTCGCGGTGAGCCCGCTGATCGTGCCGCCCACCGTATAGGATTGATCCGAACAGGCGATGACGATGTTGGTGACGTTGCTCGCCGGCATCGTGCCGGAGGCGTTGCTCGCCGTGCAGGTAAGGCCCGCCGGGCCAGTCTCTACCGTGACGGAGTAGGCGCTGCCGAAGGCAACCGGGGTGGGCATCGTAAAGGCGGTTCTGCCGGCCGCGACCGTGAGCGTATCGCCGCCATTCACGAGCACCAGCCCTGTGTTGTTGCCGAGACCCGTGATCGTGCCCCCGAGGGTGAAGGGCTGGTCGGTGCAGCTGACGGTGACATTCGTCACGGCACGGGCTGGCATTGTGCCCGTCCCTGTGCTCACTGCGCAGGCCAAACCAGCGGGCTGTGTCCGTACGGCGACCGCATAGCTGCTCGTGTAGGCGACCGGGGTCGGCATCGTGAAGCTCGTGGCTCCCGAGCTCACAGCGAACGTGTCGCTGCCGTTTGCAAGCACGAGGCCCGAGCCATTCAACCCGCTGATCGAGCCGCCGAGGGAGTAGGCCTGATCCGAACAGGTCACGACCACATTGGCGACGTTCGCCGATTGGATCGCGCCCGACCCGCCCGCCACCGTGCACGTCTCGCCGGTGGGTTGCGTCGCAACCGTCACGGAGTAGCTGGTGCCCGACGTCAGCCCGGTCGCAAGCGGCTGCGTGGTCGCCCCCTCGGCCACGGTCACCGCCGTGGCGTTGGCCATCAGCACCAGCCCTGCAGAGTTGAGCCCACTGACGGTCGCGCTCAGCGAATAGGTCTGCGGCGTGGCTGGGGGATCGCCGGGTGACCCTCCCCCGCCGCAGGCAGCCAAGAGCAAGCACAGTGCGGTCGAGACGACCCCTGGCACTATGTTCAATCTTGAAAATCGGACGTTCGCGAGGTCGGTCAGCACTTGACGATACCAACAGCTAACAGTAGAAGGCCCCACTCTACTTCGAAGCGCCATGGCCGGGGTGACGAGCGTCACACGAAGTCAATTGTCTGTGTGCGTGCGTTCGCGCTTTTTGCGGCCAACCGAAGCACAACTCTGATCAGCGTCGCGGGATTCTTCGTCCTGTATGCGATCAGCCCAAGCGAGCCAACGAGCTATTGCGAACGAGAAGGTTTGCTTGTCGAATTCGCGGTGGTCGCGCGCAAATCTGCAGGCGTGTTTTCAAACGTCGGCTTCGTGGTTCGGGTTACAACATTTGCAGCGATTAATTCATCGACGGTGGGATACCAAATCGTTTTCCATGGGACAGCCAACCCTTTTCGTATGAAGCCGCGTTCAATACCGTTATCTACAAAGTACGCTTCATACCTTTCATTGGTGCATTCCGAATACCAGATCATTTGCCGGCATGAATGAAAGCCAAGCCGGGTGTTGGGCAACAAAATGCGTTCTCGGCCAGCCACGAAGGCAAAAGTACACGCACTTGAACACCTGTTCTTAACTGCAGTCGCAAGTGCATGGTCCTTGATGACTCGTGCGATCTGTAAGCCCTCTCCGATATTGCCGCCGGGACTATCTAACACAACGACTCGGAGCGCCGGGTCTCGATTTACCGCAGCCTTAACAGCGTCTCCGATACCCGGAGTAAATGCTCCGCTGATTCTCAGCAGATTACCGTCTACAACAACGCTCCAGTCTCGACCCGGCACTAGACGTATACCATCGCGGGCCGCAAGAGCTGCGTTGGGAATGTCTACAAGAATACAGTACGACAAAATGGGTAACGCCGTAATGATCACGAGAATCTGGCCGAGTTCGGCAACATTGGCAGCGATTATGTTTCGCTTCTTGAATCGTGCGAGGCTAGACCAACTACTTACGACACCTACGACAAAAATGACAAACGGGATGATGAAAAGCAGAGCTTGAAGCGCGTAGCCAGGCCAAGACGTAAACAGTTGCGCCGATAGGTCCTCTGTCTGGTACATGGCAAAAATCTGTAGTGCCAGCGCCGGCGCAAAAATTCCGAAGAAGTTTACGGCAACATTGAGGTCACCGCGCAGGAGGCTGCGCAGAGGTCGCGCGGATTTAACGCGTTCTACGCTGGTCTCTAGGAATATTGGAATTGGATTTTGATCTGAGCAGGCCCATGCGAGGATTAGAATTGGCATCAGAAAGTCAAATAGTAAAAACGAATTCGCAACCGTATGTTGCGACCATCGCGCAATCGAGAACAGGGGATGTCCCGCAACCACGGCATATGGCAGGCCGACAAAAACAGAAACCGCCTCCAAACGCGAACCAACGATTCGCCTTAGGGGCGTCGCCAGTAGCAATGCGCCTAGGAGGCTGCAGAGGGTTACTTGTATGAGGAACGACAGTCGAAGGAGCGAAAGTGATTCCGACTTGAATTCCCAGGTTGCGAGAGCCTCATATACGGCTGATTGTGTGTTAAAAAATAGCCACGCAAACAACATAATGGCCGAAAGAATCATAATTGGTCCCAATGGACGGTCAGTGCCGCTCGGCTTCTGTCGCAACGCCACCGTCCACACCGGGAGATAGACCAACCACCAGGTATCCGCGAAGAATGAATGATTCCAAGTAGCTGCGAGGGTCGCGTAGCCAACAGCGATCAGCCAGGAAGAATGACGCCGAAGCGCTGACTGAGCGAATGAGAAGTTTGCGCCTACTAAGCGTGCGGCAGTCACTAGGTGCTGGTATATCGACGTAGTCACAGGATGTGTCCTGGCTCAAAATGCGTACGAAATGCGACTGCCATTCTGACCCCATGACCCCAATTGCCGCTGCTTGCGCGAGAAGGCGGATGTCAACGAAAGGAGGTTTTGAGTCGAATCGAGATCAGGCGGAGCCGCATTTTCTCCGTGGGGTTTGCCGCGATGGGAGAAGCCACACGTGGCCCAAGCCGTTCGCTAGTTGCAGCTTGTGGTTGCTGTTCCAGGAACAATGGACGTCGTGGTGCAGTTGAAGGACTGGGGCATCTGTTGTTGCTGCCGTGGAGGCGGAACGTTGATGACAACTGATGGAGCTGGAATCGTCTCAAAGTAGTACGGGTTGCTCAGGCAGGCATCGACAACTGTGTAGTCGTTCATATTGTAGGTACCGGCACCCTGGCCAGCATTGCGGAGCGCGTTGATCCG
>Ga0182012_10001725_pt1 | contig 23873 bp, 14 predicted proteins | sample 612S2SmetaG_FD_120486 | JGI IMG/M metagenome (GOLD analysis project Ga0182012, IMG submission 120486) | Permafrost microbial communities from Stordalen Mire, Sweden - 612S2S metaG | ecosystem: Environmental > Terrestrial > Soil > Wetlands > Permafrost | place: Sweden: Stordalen | collected... | reverse complement strand
TGGGCAACTGCTGGGAACGCACGAGGGAACTTACGTTGGCTTCTCATTCGATGTGACGGCGCTCCTGAATTATGGCGGCGACAACGAGCTTTCAGTACTGGTTACGCATCCGTGGGCGCCGAAGGACCGCGCGGTGGACGAATACATGGATGGCGATTTCAGCATGGCGCTCGGCACTCCGCTTACCGGCCTTCCTTACCACATTGGCATTAATTGGGACGGGCTGCCGGCGCAAGGCAATGCCGCAATTCCGATGGGCATTTGGCGTAGCGTGCACCTCAGAACAACCGCACCGCTGACGATCGACGATCTGCATGTCGAAACGCGTTCAATCGAGCCGGACGGAAGCGCTTTGCTGCACATCCAGGCAACCGTGGGCAATGCGACCCAGGAGGCCGAGACTCGCAAAATCGAACTTGCGCTGACGCCGGACAATTTTGCCGGCGCCAATCAAGAGATTCCTACATTAACGATCCGCGCTCTTCCCGGCCAGACAACGGCGGAAGAGGACATTCGCGTTGAGAATGCGAAGCTATGGTGGAGCTGGGACAAGGGGCCGCAAAATCTGTATGACCTGAAGGCCAGAATGGACACAGCAGATGGATTGCCGGGCGATGTGCGGGCAGTTCGCTTTGGCATAAGAACCGTTACGCGCGATGCGGAGATGGCCTATCACGTAAATGGCCAGAAGCTGTTCATCAAGGCATCCTGGTTTCCGATCGAGAATTTCTACCGCTCCACACCGACGCGCGAAGATTACGAGCGCGATCTGCGCCTGTTTCGCAACGCCAATTTCAACCTGCTGGTGAACTTTACCGTGGTTGAGAAGCCGGAGTTCTACAACCTTTGCGATGAATTGGGGATTCTGGTCGTTGCAGAGATGCCATTTCCGCAGTTTGGTCCGCAGCATGTGCTCGACAAGGACAGCCCGCGTCGAGAACCGTTTTTGAAAGAGGCAGGTCTCGAGGTAGGGCAGATTATTACTGCGGAACGCAACCACCCATCGATCATTCAGTATTCGCCGCTGGCCGAGGCGCATGACAAGGAGAAGAATGAATGGGGCAGTTTCGGCCCGGGTGGATACTACGCAACAGACCAGCAAGGTTATGAAACATTCATGTCGGAGATGAAAGACCTTGTCAAAGAGCTTGCGCCGGATGCGGTGTTTCACCCCAGCCTGTGCGATTTGGGCGAGCAGCACTTTTGGATTGGGGCGGACTGGGATCCGCGGCATTATCAGGAACAGTTCGATGCGAAGGCTGGATTCGTCTCCGAATACGGAACTACTTCGATGTCGTCGTTCGAGAACCTGGGGAAATATCTACCCCCCGAAGAGCAGTGGGGAACGAAGGATAAGAATTCCAACTGGTTCAACCTTCCCATTGACGGGAATGCTTACGCGTACTGGACCGCCAATATGGAAGTTGGCTTCTCCAGGATGGTCGATCGCAGCTTGCGCTTCGTGGATAGCCAGCCACGGTCCGCCCAGGAGCTGGTCGAGGACACACAGCTTTACCAGGCATTTTTGATGCAATACTCGGCAGAAGCTTACCGGCGCAAGAAATATGAACCAATCAATGGCATACGCGATTGGGACTTTCTGGAACTCGCGCCTGGCTTCCGCTTCGCGATCGTCGACTACGATCGCGTTCCGAAGACTGCTTATTGGTATATGAAACGCGCGCAGGCTCCGGTGGCAATCAGCTTTGCGTATAAAGAAGCGCTTGAGTCTCAATTGGCTGGGACCCAGTGGAGCGCGCCTGTCTGGGTGATCAACGATCTTGACCGGGAGGTTAGCGGAACGGTTCATGCGGAGCTGCTGACGCTTGGCGGTAACCGTGTTGCGGCTGAGGACTATCCCGTTGTAGTGCACGCCGACGATAAGGCAATAGCCGGCACGTTTTCGCTTACGTTGCCGCAGGCAGCCGGAGTGTATTTTCTACGCGCCACGCTTCCCGCGCAGGCTACGGGCGGACGTCCTGTTGAAGAGACTTCGTTCATCAAAGTAGTGCCTGCCGCGTTTGAGGGCTCGCATCGGGTGCTGCTGATCGCACAGTCCAAGTTTGCCGCGCCGATCGCCGCGTTGCTTCGTTCGATGGGAGTGAGCGTGGATATCTACGATGAAAACGCAACCGCCGCAATGTCCAGGGACCTGACGGATGGAGCCCAAATTCACGCCCGGTATGACGCAATCTGGGTGGGCAGTTTTGAGTTCCTCGGGAAGGTTCTGCCAAAGGAAACGGCCAAGGCGGTGCAGGAAGCTGTGAAGACTGGTTCAGGATTTATCGACACCGGAGGCGAGGGAAGTTTTCACGGAGGCGATGGACACGCGGCGCTGATTGAAGCCACTGATTTGGACGAAGCTTTGCCAGTGAAGACTCTGGGGCGTGAAGATGTCCGTTCTGGCCCGTATCAGGTGGGCGATGCTCTGCCTTCGCGGAGTTTGATCACCGATATAACACGCGCCGGCGGCGATGCCAGCACTTCTGAAGTCTCGTCAGAAGACCTCGCATTGTTGCGGCGTTACGGACTCGCTGCCTTCAACCAGGTTTCAATCAGACCGGGTTCGAAAATCCAACTCTCAATCAATGAGCAGCCATTGCTGATTACCGGCATTTACGGAGCCGGTAAAACAGCAGCATTCACCGGATTTACGCCGGAAGTGAGTGAACTAACCAAGCTGCCAGTCGACCAATATCTGACGGACGATCCGGCGCTTCGCGCTTACTTTGGTTTATTTGTCGATCTGCTTGCCGATGTTCTGCCGGGGGCTCGAAGGATTGCGCCAGATCTGCTCTCCATGCACGAGAAGCCGCTGTTCCAGACGCTGAAGGAGCAACCGGAGACAACACTCGTCGCAACGAAGACCGGTCAGCCGCAATTCGACAAAGGCGTGATGCACTTGCGGGTTCGAATCGAGAACCGTGCGGGCTATGCTCACCTTGTTCATTTGAGAGTGGAATGGAAGGGAACAGGCCCCAGGCCCAAAATAGTTGAATTCAGCGACAATGACTTTGAATTGATGCCGAAGGAATCTAAAGAGATCGAATTTGAATCGCAAAACGAGAACGGCGATCAATCGAAGGCCTGGACGCTGATAGTGAACGCAGCCAATGCCCCGGAAACAACTTTGCCATTTTGAGAATGCTGCGGGTCCGGCAATGGGGCCAACCTGATGGAGGGTGCAAGGACTTTTTGAAATTGTCAGGATGCGCAGAGTGCGGATGTATGGGGCTGGCAGGTTTCCCGTTATGCGTCCTCGGTCAGTGAAGGCGTCAAGCTCGCGAGCCTGATTTGGAGAATCATGGATCGTCGAACATTCAATCAGATCGCAGGACTTGGGGCGATCCATGCACTGTCGGTCCAGGCAATCCGAGCTGAACAGCCTCCTTCTTCCGGGAGCGACGCGAGTGCAGATTCAGAACCGCATGGATTCGCACATATACCGGTGCGCGCGGTCAAATGGCCGTCGCAAACCTATCGCCGGCTGCTGGTTGATACGCATGTGCCCGATTGGGACGATCGGCTTCTGGCGAGTTTCGATGCGGCCGATTATGTCTCAACGATTGCCAATGCCGGCTTTCAGTCATTGATGCAATATGCCAACTCACACGTTGGTCTCTGCCTGTGGCGCACCAAAATAGGGCAGATGCACCGCAACATGAAGGGCCGCGATTACTTTGGCGAAGTGATGGAGCAATGCAGCAGACGTGGCTTGCACCGCGTGGCATATTACAGCCTTGTCTTTGACGATTGGGCTTACGATCGGTATCCCGATTGGCGGATTTTCTCTGCTGATAATCCGGAGGCGCATAGCCATGAGCGTACGGGAGCTGTCTGCATCAATTCTCCGTATCGCGATCACGCTCTGGCCTGCATCAAGGAGTTGGTCGGCGGCTACGACTTCGAGAGCATCTTTTTCGACATGACTTTCTGGCCCACGATCTGCTATTGCCGCCATTGCGTCGCCCGCTATTGGAAAGAGGAGAACACCGATCCGCCGAGCATTGTCGACTGGAGAGATCGAAATTGGCGCAGATTCCAGAAGAGCCGCGAGCGTTGGATGCGCGAATTTACGCTCACAGTAACTCAGGCCGTGAAGCAGACACGGCCCATCGAGGCGTACTATCAGTTTGGAACTTTTTTCGCGCCCTGGCCCGTCGCGGTCTCACTCGAACAAAACGAGGCGTCAGAGTTTGCGGCCGGCGATTTTTATGGCGGCGCGGCGCAGTTTTCAATCGTCTGCAAAGCCTACCAGAGCCTGACGCGGGAACGTCCATTCGAGTTCCAGACCTCGCGGACATTGAACCTGAATGATTTCGAAACGACCAAGCCCTTCGAGCAACTTGCGCTTGAGTCGATGATCCCGATGATTCATTCTTCCGCGTGCCTGCTGATCGATGCCATCAAGCCTGAGGGCACGCTCAATCATCGGGCCTACGAATACCTTTCGCAAATCAATGCTCTGCATGACCCATTTGAGCCGTTTCTCGGCGGCGATATGCTGGCCGATGTTGCGATTTACTTCGACAAGAATTCGATGTACGATCCCGACTCCAACGGAATGACCGCGGCCGAAGCGTCAAAGAATATGTGGGGCGGAAAACTGCCGCATCGCGAAGCCGCTGTAGGAGCAGCGCGCTGTCTTCGCGAGGCTCATATTCCTTTCGGCGTTATCACCAATGTCTCATTTAGCCAGATTGACCGGTACCGCGCGGTGATTCTGCCAAGCGTGCTTGAAATGACCGACGATCAAGCCGAAGTTTTCCGCAATTTTGTGAGGAAAGGCGGCAGCATCTATGCGAGTGGCGTTTCCTCTGTCAGCGTTCCCGGAGATGGAGAGGAGAGATTTCTTCTCGCCGATGTGCTGGGTGTGCGATATGTTGGCACGATCGGCGGACGGACGACCTATCTTTCTCCGATTGATAAATTGCTGGATGATACGATCCAGCCGCAGCAGAATCTTGGATTCGGCGGCCCGATGGTAAAGGCGCAGGCCGACTCTTCCGTCGAGGTGCTGGCCACTGTCACACTTCCGTTTGTCGACCCTGAAGCCGGCAATGCGCTCAATACGCGATTCGCGCAGATCTGGAGCGATCCGCCGGCTCCCGAGGCGGGAAGCGATCCGGGAATCGTAATCAACAAGTTTGGCAAGGGCAAAAGCGTTTGGGTTGCCGCACCACTCGAGGCACGCCCTGACGCAGTGAGCGCCCGTGTGTTTCAACTTCTGCTCAGGAGAGTTCTCGAACCGCCGTACAAATTCGAAGCGGATACCGACCCGGCTGTCGAGGTCACGCTATTTCATCAAGCGGATCGCAACTGCTTGCTGGTGGGAATGCTCAATTTGCAAATGCAGCTCCCCACCATACGGGTGTCCGCGACGATTCGCGTTCACGTGCCCGCGGAATTCAAGATGCGGAATGTCGTGCTGCTTCCGGAACAGAAGGCCGTTGATTTTGTGCGCTCCGGATCGTACGTCAGTTTCCATGTTCCGGATTTCAAGCTGGTGCGGATGGCGCTGGTCAACTATTCGTAGAACCGATGCTTCAGGGAATCGGTTTAACCATGTGCGCGCGATCGAGCACAGCAAATAGCGCGTAGTAGCTGTCCACGAGCAGCCCTTCATAGCCATGTGGGTTGCCCTTCCAGTCGGCCCATTCATAGGTCAGGCCGCCTTCTGCGCGATCAGAGAATTTCTGCCGCGCGAACGAGCCGAGCATGGGCATAAGAATATTGTCGGCCTGCTGCCTTTCTCCCAATTTATAAAGAGCCGCGATGGTGAAGTAAGAAAAGCACGCCGTAGCGCCGCCGTTTTGATACACCTGAAAAGTATCGGCGCCGTCTTCGCGCTGTGGGCCGCCCCAGCGCGGGTTGAGGTCGACATAATCGCCGCGGTGAATTGGCGCCAGGTTGCCGGGGAGACCAAGCGCAAAGTTGTTGTAGCCCACGCTCTCGATCTTGGCCATCATGCGGTCCATTACCTGGCGGGATTGCTGCTCGGCGAGCAAGCCGTAGCGCACCGCAATGCCATTCACAAAGGTGAAGTAATAATCATGCAGCTGGCCGTCGGCGCTCTTCCAGCCGGCCAGCACTCCGGTCGACGGATCAAGGAATGCGCTTGCGTAGGCATCGTGCAGCTCCCGGGCGCTCTTGCGATACCTGGCCGCGTCGGCGGTTTCTCCAATCCGGTCGGCCAGCGCGGCCATGCTGCGCAGAGCGCGATAGCCGAGTGCGTTTGAATAGGCGTCCTGATGGCCAAAGCCAACGGCATCCCACCAGTTTGCCGGGCGCAGAGTCAGCTTTTCAGACCATGAGCCGGTATTACCGCTCACTGGGAATTCAAGCAGCGGGCTGCCATCAGCATTGGGCTCAATCATCGCCTCGGCCCATTTGCGCAGGCCTGGGTAATTCTTCCGCAGCCATTGCTCGTTGCCGCTGCCGTCGGCATAGTTGTACGCGGAGATCAACAGCGACGGGTAAGTATCGAGAGAGGCGTGAGGGAACCACTGCTTGATGCCGGTGCCCGGCCCATCGACTCCCTGGTAGCCGGGCTGACCGTACGAGAGAAAGCCGGCCAGATAGCGATCCAGAGTTTCGCGGACGAGGTCGAGCGCGGTAAGCCCTTTCACCAGTTCCGGCGTGTATCGCGCCATATCGCTGTACATGTAGAGACAAAATCCCACAGGGTCGCTGGCGGAGTTGTTGGCTAGCGTGTGCGCCTGGGCCTGCAGTTGAAACGCATCGAGCCACTCGCGCCTGAAGCCGTCGAAACGAGGATCGTTGGGCGACATGCCCGGAACGACTGGGAAGATCGCCGCAGTTTCGAGCGTGTACTCGATTACTTTGTGTTCCGAAGTTGCGGGCGGGAAGGTAATCGTAACAAAGGTGGTCTGACCTCTGCGGGCCTCGTACTTCAGCACGGCAGAAGTGTTTCCCCTGGAATAAATGCGCATCGACCCCATTCCCGGAATGTGCAAGAGCGCAGGCAGAGCAATATTTCCCTCAGGCGTTACATGGCCCAGCAGCGTGGCGTGGGCAACGTCCGCGTTGAACTTCCAGCTCACGTCTTGCGCGGCCGCTCCGGGGATGAAGAGGCTGAGCATGGTAATCGTGTTGCCATTGCAGCGCATCTCCCAAACTGCGTGCTCGGGATCGGATGCCAAAGCGTAGCGAACCCAACCATCGCGCACCGAGACCTTGTAGTCAGCGGGCGGAGCGCCGGGATCGATGATGGGATTGGGCCGAAAGCTGCTTTGATTCAGCGAGTCGAAGCTGAGAGAGCTAAGGCCCGGTTGCCGGGAATCGAAGGCAACGCGAATGGAGGCGGTCTCCTGCTTAAGCGCGTCGTCCTGAGCCTTTGCCGGCGCAGGCACAGCCATCGCCAACCCAAGTGCCAATGGTGCGGCCCAGCTTTTTCCAAGGCGCGCACGCAAGGCCTTCCCGTCTTTAGTTCCCCCACAAACGTGACCCATCGTCTCTCGCTTTCCGCCTCCCATCATAGCGGGACCCCCGATAACGCGCCGCAGGAAGGCCTGTTCGGCCAGATAAATACCCTTGAGGCAACTATGCAGTGGAATGGGGCCTCTATTCTTAAGGGCGCGCTTCAGGGCCCCTCGTCTTGTGGATGCGCTCACTTTTGGGGCAGGGGCGTCGGATTTTCGCGATTTCTCCGGCTCGCCGGGCGAGAAGGAGAATCGCAATGGCATCGCCCGGACCCTGCCTTTTTAGTTACCCCTATACAACCCCAAACGGAAGGAATCCATGGCTACTGAAGCAACCAACCATAAATTGAGCAACAGGCAAGTTGAAGATACACTGCGTTCCGTCATCCAGAGTCTTATCGACGGCCAGGAAGGTTTTCAAAAGATTGGCGAGCACTTCAAGGATGAGACTTTGCGGCGCTATTTCGCAGCCGAATCTTTGCACCGCGCGGAGTTTCGCGGCGAGCTCGAAGAAGTTCTCCATCAGGAGGGCGTCCACGATGTGAAAGAAAAGGGCACGGTTGAGGGCACTGTAGAGCGCACCTGGGGCGACCTCAAAGCTCACCTTGGCGGTGGCGACCATACGCTGCTTGCGACCTCGGAAGAAATTGAGGACGCAGCAGTGAGGGCGTATCAGGAAGCGCTCGACGCAGAATTGCCGCTGCCAATCAGGCAAACACTCACCCGGCAGTACGCGCATGTTCAGTCTTCACACGATTATGTGAAGGCTGCGCGTGACAGCAGCAAATAGCAAACCCGCCATTGACAGCGGCTACGGGGTGGCCTCGTTCGGCTCGCTTGCCGCCCCGTTTTGCGCTGCCTTTTCCTGTGCCTGCACCGAGGCCGTCTGCTGAAAGGCCACCTGAATCGATGGAACGCTCAGCTCATCGGTCAGCAGCGTGTGGGCATCGTCGGCCAGAATCTTCAGGCTCCGCGCCTTTGAACCGCTGGCCGCTGCCATCATCTCTTTCTTCTTCGCTCCAACGCCGGTCACCGCGGCTGCGTGGGTAAAATTCACCTCGCCAAAGTCAGGCAGCTCGGCATACTTTTCCGGCCCGCCGCAGCCAAGGTCGGGGCGCTCCACAATCCACTCTGCGCTCGCACCTGAAGGCGCTTTGATGGCAGGATTAACCGCGTTTCCGCAGGCGTCCACGGTGGGCAGCGGCACCACGGTCATGGGAATCGCATCGCCGGTTACCAGGTTGGCCATGCCCACCACGCCGCGGCTTGATCCATCGTCGTACGCGCCAACAAAGACCGCAATCGTATGCCCGGCCTCAACGTTGAACCCGGTCAGCATGACGGGCGGCGCGGGAAACCATTCATACCACGCAAAGCACTCTCCAGCGCCATTGGCCACGACAGCCTGGGCGGTTCCCGATTGCAGGAGATTCTCGTCGTTCAAATAACCGCCAAGGCCGACCCATATGGCGCATGAGTACGCGGGATCGGCGCCTCCGGGCGGAACCTGGATATCGGGAATCGTCCAGCTTCCCCACGCCTGTTGATAGGGAGGCGCGTCGGTCATCACGAGGCCGCCCCAGTTTGATGTGACGTCCGCGTCCGCCGGTGTCCCCACCGCCGCTCGCGCCGGGCGAAGCGGGCGGAATATGTAGTCGTGGCGCACGGTGAGCTGCGGTGCGACAAAGCGCTTGATTCGCCGCATCACGCGCAGCCACGCGCGGGCGGCGTTCGGCAGCAATTTGGGATCGGGCCGGTGCGGCAGGCCGTGCAGATGCAGAACGTCGTCCGTAGCGTGCAGCAAGTCCATCCCGTCGGCCGGCGGCTGAATAAAGAAGTGTTTGTCGAGATTGGTAGGGATCAGTTGCTGCCCGGGCATTATCATTCGGCCTCGTCTCGACCTACATTAGGTTAGAAAGGCAACCGAGTACAAGCGGATCGTCGGCGACCATGCAATGGATCGCTGAAGGTCCGGAGTGGCTGGCCAAAAAACCCAATCAAGGACGCATTTCGCCACGTCCGGCTCCTGCATGGGCTGGTGTCGTCAACGGAGGGCAGAGCTGGGATACCCCCGGTATTCCCTGTAAACAAGTCGTTTGGATGGAGCTGATTACAGAAAAATCTCAAATTAAGCGGCTCAAGATAAATGACTTGCGTCCAATGATCTTGGAGTCAACGAGTTACGGGCTTTCTCTGTGGGCCAATTCTCGATCACGGCTGTGTCGGCAAGTGAATTCAAGTACATTGTGCCGCAAATGAAGTTAATTCCCGGCAAGGGATAGGGCTGGAATTTTGGTTTTTGTGGACGTCAACGGCACGAACGAAGTCGTGGCCTTATTCAAAACCGTGCCTCATTGAGTCTTTCCGCAGCCTCCGGAGGCTGTTCTACCAATTCCGCGCATCATCCGATTCGTGGGACGTTGTCTAGTCCGCCTGCAGCAGTAGAGCCCAGTCATACTGGTCCGGCGTGTCGGGCGAAGTCCAGCTCGGCCCTGTGGCGTCAGGCAGATCAATCTTTTCTCCCGTCATCGCGCTGAACCAATACGCGCGGTAATGGCCAGGCTCGAGGTGAACGGTCACATGTCCCGCGTGGGGCAGGTACACGGCGTAAGTCTTCCCCGTGTCCGCAAGGCAGTAGTTGCGATTGTCTACCAGTTCGTCGTGCGGATTTGTCTTCCACCACTCGAAGCTGGTGAAGAAATCAACCATGTGCCCATAGCCCAGAAACATGGTCATGGTGTCGTCACCGCGGCCGTTCATCCATCCGCCGCCCGTATCCGGCAAGATGTTTGTGCCCCGCCGCGCTGTTTCTCCGGCAGTCTGGTATCCGCCCGCCATTGCAATGTCCCATGCCGTCCGCCGCAACACATCGCTTGAGTCCGATCCCGGCTGCGCCCACAGCGGATAATGATCTTCGTATCCGTACTCTTCGTTGGTCTGGGGAATAATGCGTCCCGTCTTCTGTTGCAGCTTGCGCGATTCAAGCATCAGCCGGTGCTGATCGCGCGACCAATCCTGGTATGAAGTGAATCCAAACCAGCTCGATGCCCGATCCTGGTGCTCGATATCTACGGGATGGCTGGTCTCCAGTTGCCCGTAAGGATCCCAGCCTTGCAGCAGCGTTCCGGTTTCGTGCGTCCACTTGTCGTCGCGGAATCTTTCCAGATCGTCGCCGAGGTCCCAGGTGATGTTTGAGAATGCGCCGAACCGCGCCGCCGCGTAACGAATGAACCGGTGCTCGTCCTCGCCTCCCGCAACCGGATGCACGTAACTGTCGTTCATTTGCAGCACCAGCGAAATGTTCATGTCCCGCTCGCGCGCAAACTTCAGCATTCTGTCGTAGCGCTGCCAGAACGAGACGTTGAATCGGGTGTAGTCCCAGCCCGGATGGCTGAAGTCATCCGCATTCTCGGCCTTCCACGGAGCCAGCATCACTGACCACGACGGCCCATTCATTACCGGCTCGCCAAAGAACGTGGCTTCGCGGCCGTCGATGGCAACGCGCATCCGGTTCACCTTCAGGCGATGCAGGCGCTCAATGCTGAAGTTGGTGATGCGCTCTTCTTTCCAGCCCACTACCCAATATGCAGTGGTGCCGTTGAAGAAGAAATGCTCTCCGGTTCCCGTCCAGATAAAGTGCCAGGGATAGGCCGGGTCGCCCCCGAGCATTCCCCGGCGGTGCGCCTCGATGGAGTGGAATGAGCCGCCGGCCGTTTTCCTGAAGTCTCCCTGTCGATAGGTGACTGTGTACTTGTAGTCGCCTGCCACAATCGGCATAAAGCGAATCCGGTACACTGCGCCATTGTCGCTGTCGGCAAATCCTTCAACATTCCATTGCCGGCTGCCATCGGCGGTTTCCAGCGTCCCCGTGAGGGTTGCATCTGTGAATGGGTTGCGAACGTCCGGCGCCTGTATCGTCGCGGTGATCTCGACATAGTCGAAGCGATCTACCTGCGCCGGCGCACTTGAAAACAACACATCCGCGGGACTAGCCGCCATCGTTAATGGCGAGAGAACAACAATAGCGATAGAGAAACACTGCAGCATCCGAGTCATTGAGGATTCCTTGCAGTGAATTCTAGTCGACGGGCCGCATCAGGCGCTGCGGGAGGTGACAACTCGCAATGGCCCGTTACCGTCGCGCGCTATGGCCGGAGCTGGGGCAGCGAGGGGCTTCGCCTGTTCGTCGACCAGGAGGCCATGGAATTCCTCGATGGGCACGGGGCGCCCGTAGAGGAAACCCTGGCCGTACATCTTCCCATTCTCGGGGGACATCGAGAAGTAATCCGCCTGGCGCTCGTTTTCGATGCCTTCGATGATGACGTCGAGGCCAAGCGATCTTGCCATGGCCAGGATTTGAGGAAGAATGGCCACCGCGACTGACTCGGTGCCGATGACTTTGGTGAAGGCCTTATCGATTTTGATGGTGTCGGCAAAAAGGTAGAGGAGCCTGTCGAGGTTCGAAAAACCGGTGCCGAAGTCGTCGATATGAATGCTGTGTCCCCTGTGGCGGAGGATACGGATTGATTCCATCACAACGGGGCTATTGGCGGTCGCTCTTTCAGTAATCTCGAGGGCCAGATTCTTAGGCTGAACCTTCGACCGCCTCATAGTGTCTTCCAGCATGGGCAAAAACTCCGGGTCGCCGAGGTCGGCCGCGGCAACATTGATGCTGAGACGAAAGCTTGGACGGCTTTGGAGAATCTTGCCGAAATCGTGCAAGGTATGCTGCAACACTCTCTTTGTAATCGATCCTATGAAGCCGTGCTCTTCGGCGATCTTGATAAAGGTGTCCGGGCTGACCACGTTGCCTTCTTCGTCTGACCAGCGCGCCAATGCCTCCGCGCCCACAATTCGGCGGGTGGTAAAGTCGACGATGGGTTGATAGGCGACGTGCAGTTTGTCGCGCTCGACGGCGCGGCGAAGCTGCTGGCAGAGATCGCGGCTGCGTTTGTACATAAGTGAAAACGCCATTGCCGACAAAAAGCCCAACCCGCCTCCGGCCGCGGTGCATGCGGCGATCGCCCCGGCTTCACCGCGGAATGCCTCAGGTACCGAGGTGTAGGCCGAGACGCAACTGGAATGCTGATTCGAACACCGCGTGGCGAAGAGGTTGTTTCCCAGGCGGACGTTTCCGGGCGCGCTCGGGGTCAGTTTCGCGCCCGGCGTCGCGCCTGCCGGTGCATTTCCCGCGAGGTTGAAGACCAGGTGCATGGGAACCGGGCCGGGACTGGCAGGCACGCGCGAGCCAAAGACAACGTACGCATTCCCCATTTGCAGACCCGCCCTTTTCAGGCCGGGGTCGTGAATTGGGACGAGATTGCTGTAAGCGATGGTGCCGGTGCTGTCGTCCTGGATGGAGTCGGGCTTGAATTGTCCAATCGTTCGCGACGGGTGGCCGACGGTGGCGGAGCAGTCGATTTTGCCGCCGTGAATGCGCCCGGCATCTTTCAGGAATTCCGAGCGGAAAACGAGCTCCCTGAAATAGGCCATTTCAGCGTCGGAGCAGTAACCGTAGCGCGAATCCTTCAGAACGTTGAGCAGCGAGCGCGCTTCAAGAAAAGACGCATCACTTTGGGTGGAGGCCAGCTCGGAATACTCGCCCAGCCAGTTGGTTGCAAGCAGCAGCGCCAGGGCACACCCCAACAGATAGCCGGCAGCTAACCCGCATGCCGTCATCGTGATAGTTGCTACTCTGGCGGCCAGCGTCCGCTGCCTGGGACTGCGACCCATCGAGCTTCCCTAGGACGTCGTTTGCAGGCTTCCCCCGGTGACGTCATCAGGTGGAGTTACTTTCGAGGGGTTTACCCTCATTACTACAGATACTGTTTCGTAAGAGTACAAGCAATCCACCTTTTGTTACTATAATCCCGCATTGGTAATAAATATAAGTTACTAAAGTTGCAACCTGGCAATGAGATCGATGGCGTCTGTTCGAGCAAAATCGCGCTGACGGATGCCAGGGGGTAGCGCAGCAGATGCGCTTCGGCCTGAACTACACTGTTACTGCTATGGCAACTTTGTCCTCAACTATCCAGTCCCGCACTCCGCAGGGCGTCTTCGCCAACGAACCCTTTATCAACTTCAAAACTGCTGACAACAGCCGCGATATGCGTGAAGCGCTAGACAAAGTCGGCGCCGAACTCGGCCGCGAGTACGACCTGATTATTGGCGGCGATCGCTTAAAGACCAGCGGCAAAATCAGCTCGCTCAATCCCGCCAAGCCCGCGCAAATTGTAGGAGTTCACCAGAAGGCGGGCGCCGAACACGCCGCGACCGCCATGACCGCGGCTCTCGACGCATTCACTGCATGGAGTCGCACGCCTGCCGCCACGCGCGTCTCGCTGCTGCTCAACGCGGCGGAGATCATCCGCTCGCGCAAATTCGAGTTCATGGCGTGGCTCACCTATGAAGTGGGCAAGAACTGGTCCGAGGCCGACGCCGACGTGGGCGAGACCATTGACTTCCTCGAGTTCTACGCGCGCGAGGCCCTGCGACTGGCAGCATCAACTACGCCCATTCAGTATCCCGGCGAGCGCAACGAGCTCCACTACATCCCGCTTGGCGTGGGCGCGGTCATTCCGCCGTGGAATTTTCCCTTCGCCATCATGGCCGGCATGACCGCTGCCGCTATCGTCTGCGGTAATACCGTCGTCCTCAAGCCTTCCAGCGACTCGCCCACCATCGCGGCCAAATTTGTTGAGGTGCTTGAAGAGGCCGGGATGCCCGACGGCGTAGTCAACTTTTGCCCCGGCTCCGGCGCAACCTTCGGCAATGCCATCGTCGAACATCCCAAGACCCGCTTCATCGCCTTCACTGGTTCCAAGGCTGTGGGCCTCGACATCAACCAGCTCGCCGCCAAGACTCAGCCCGGCCAAATCTGGATCAAGCGCACGATCCTGGAGATGGGCGGCAAGGACTCTATCGTCGTGAGCGCCGATGCAGATCTCGACGCAGCCGTGGAAGCTGTTACCGCATCGGCATTTGGTTTCAGCGGGCAGAAGTGCTCAGCCTGCTCGCGCGCCATTGTCGATGCATCTATCTACGACATTTTCGAAGAACGCCTGCGCGAGCGCGTTGCCAAGCTGACCGTTGGCGATCCGGCTGAAAACCACAACCTCGGCCCGGTGATCAACAAGGCGGCGCTGGCGACGATGCTCGAATATATCGAAAAGGGTAAGCAGGAAGGCCGCCTCATTGCGGGCGGCACTGCGCCGCAGACCGCGGACGGTGGCTTTTATCTTGAGCCAGCCGTCTTTGCTGATATTCCGGCGGACGGTGTTCTGTCGCAGGAAGAGATCTTCGGGCCGGTGCTGGCGCTTATCAAAGTGAATGGCTTTGATGAGGCAATGGCGGTTGCCAACAACACTGAATACGGACTGACTGGCGCTATTTACAGTTCCGACCGCGCAAAGCTGGATCGCGCGCGCGAAGAGTTCCATGTGGGCAATCTCTACTTCAACCGCAAGTGCACGGGAGCCATGGTTGGCGCGCATCCTTTCGGCGGGTTCAACATGAGCGGTACCGATTCCAAGGCCGGTGGGCCCGACTACCTGTATTTGTTCACGCAGGCCAAGAGCGTGGCGGAAAGATTGTAAGAATCCACGGAATGAATCGACGTTTTGAAAGGGCGCGGCTTTAGGGCTTGGTGAAACAGGCCTCAGCGAGAGAGATTTGTATCAGAGCGCGGCTTTAGCCGTGCCGCATTCGCTTCGAATTCAACATCGGGCTTTAGCCCCTGCTGCTTTTTTGCGAAGACTGAATAAGTTCCTGGGTTTACATGGAGAAGGCAATGCCCGACGCGGGATCAGAGAACCTCGCTCACTTTCAGAATGATGAATGGCTTGCGCGGCGTCCCAAAGCCTCTGAGGCTCTCATGAGCCGTGCATTGGATATCATCGATCGTCCGACGGGTAATTCGGTCGATGAGTTCGACAAAGTCCCTTCCGGCTATCGAACTGCTCGACGCTCGTCTTCTGCCAGGACGGCAACTGCCCGCCACCGAAACTGAATCTCAACTAATTGAAGACTGGGGCAGCCTAAAAATGATCATGCACGGGTTGGGCCAAAGCACCGAATGACTGCCCTCGAATTCACCGCAGTCGTCTTTGCCCTGTCGACGCTGGCGGGTTTCCTTGGCGCGCTTACCGGCCTCGGCGGCGGAGTAGTCGTCGTGCCAGCCCTCACGTTGGCGCTCGGCGTCGACATGAAGTACGCCATCGGGGCATCGCTCGTCTCAGTCATCGCAACATCTTCGGGCGCAGCCGCTGCATATGTGCGCGAGGGCTTCTCCAACATCCGCATCGGCATGTTCCTTGAGATTGCCACCACGATAGGCGCAATTCTTGGCGCGTTTCTTGCGGTGCGCGTATCAACCCATGCGCTGGCCATCGTGTTCGGACTGGTGCTGGCGCAGGCCGCTTATCTATCGTTCAAGGGTCTTTCAGGCCACGATAAAATCGTCGAGTCTGACAAGCTGGCCTTGAAGCTGCGTCTCGCCTCAGACTATCCGGTCGACGGCAAGCGCCAGAAATACGGTGTTCGCAATGTTCCCGCGGGCTTCGCCACCATGTTCGGGGCCGGCACGCTCTCCGGCCTGCTCGGCATCGGCTCGGGCGCTGTCAAGGTGATTGCCATGGACACCATCATGCGCATTCCCTTCAAAGTCTCCACCACCACGAGCAACTTCATGATTGGTGTTACCGCCGCGGCCAGCGCGGGCCTTTATCTTCAGCGCGGATACATCGACCCTCGTGTGGCCATGCCGGTCATGCTCGGAGTTCTTATCGGAGCCCTGTTGGGAGCCAAGGTCCTGGTATTTGCGCGCGTTAAGCACTTGCGGATTGTGTTCGGCGTCGTAATCCTGGCGCTGGCAGTTGAAATGATCGTCAATGGCATCACGGGAAAGGTATAGCCTACATGGACGATCGCCGTCTTGAATCCATCATCAGTCAGCTTCTCAGAGCCGGAGTCCTGCTGGCCGCGGGAGTAGTGCTCGCCGGCGGCGTTCTCTACCTTACCTGCCACCATGCCGACCCGGTCCGTTTTCACACCTTCGTTCCCGGTGGTTCAGACATGCGCTCGGTCTCGGGAATCGTACGTGCCGCGGCCCACGGCGACAGCGCTGCCATTATGCAGGTTGGCTTGCTGCTGCTGATTCTTACGCCTATTGTGCGGGTTGCTGTCGCGGTGGTCGGATTCTTCCTCGAGCGAGACCGTCTTTACACCGCGGTGAGTCTAATCGTTCTTGTGATTCTCGTGTTCAGCCTGATTCATGCAAGCTGACGCCGGAGCTAGGCCACCGCACCCGACGCCTGCGCTTCGGCTTCAAGTTTGCTGCCTACTTCGGCGGCGGCCTGCGCCAGCACGCGGTGATGGATGGTGAACAGCGCCAGTTCAAGCCGGTCGCCTACGCCCGTTTTATCGTAAATAGACCGCAGATAATTCTTGATTACCTGTTCTGTGGTCTTGAGCCTGTGGGCGATCTCGCGATTTTTGCAGCCCTGCACAATCAGCGCCACAATCCGCATCTCTTTTGGAGTGAGGCGGTCGCGCACCCGCATGCCCACCATGTCTTCTTCGGGCGAATCGGGCAGCATGACCTGCGGCGGCACCCAGGTCTCCCCGGCGGCCACGCGGCGAACGCACTCCACCAGCGTTGGCCCGGTCACATTGCGAAACACGACGCCCCGGAATCCCTGTTGGAGGTAGGTGGCAGCGTTTTCGTTGTTTTCGGCGATCACGATGCCGCGGCTGCCCGACGACTCAAGCAGCACTCGCAGGCGGGCTATCTCGGGGTGCAGGGACGCGGCAAACAGCACAATCGACGCAGGAAACGTGGTAATCGCATGATACATCCGGTCCACATCGGTGCATTGCGCAATGATGCGCAAATCCTCGTCCATTGCCAGCACCTTGGCCGTGCCGGCTCGGAAGATCGCTTGTGAATCGGCCAGGATGATCTTGTTCATCGCGCTCTACTCCGCCTGTCCGTTACCGAAACCCCTTCAACTACCGCGTTGACCTCGAGCTTTCAGGTCAGACTCAAAAACGCCGGGCTCGAAGCATCCGGCCAATTCGCATTCGCTCCCTGATCGGCCCTTCGGCCTGCTTTGCTCTACTGGTCCCGCCTGTGTTCGTTTATCGGCAAGCCTGTCTGCAGCTTTGGTACTGTCTGCATTTGTGACACTCAAGCGGCGTATGTCTCTTTCTAGCTGAGTCAAGCCGCTTAAGTCCATCTCAATTTCACAGGAGGAACTTATCAAGCAACGGCCCAGCGGGAGTGTAAGCGAGCATTTCAACTCCGTTTTGACGGCCGGCCTACGCTTGCCTCGGGCCGCCCGGCCGCTCTGGTTCCCCGTGCCCGTACCCCTTACACTGTGAGATATGGCCCGGCCGATCCTTCTTGCAGTTGACGACGACGTGAGCGTTCTTGAAGCGGTGGTGCAGGATCTGCGCCGCGAATATGGCGCCAATTACCGCGTTTTGCGCGCCGCCAGCGGCCAGGCGGCTCTCGATACCCTCGACCAGCTCCGCGAACGCGACGAGCCGGTTGCGCTGATCATAAGCGACCAGCGGATGCCGGGCATGACGGGAGTGGAGTTTCTTGAGCGAGCACGGCCGGTCTATCCTGAGGCGCGCCGCGTTCTGCTTACCGCCTACGCCGATACTGAAGCCGCTATACGGGCCATCAATTCCGCCCGCATCCACTACTATCTCAACAAGCCGTGGGACCCGCCTGAAGAGAAGCTTTATCCCGTCCTCAACGACCTTCTCGACGACTGGAAATCAGGCTACAAGCCTCACTTTGAAGGTCTGCGGGTTATCGGGCACCGCTGGATGCTCCGCGACCACAAGGTCAGGGACTTTCTCTCCCGCAACCACATTCCCTATCGCTGGTTCGACATCGCCGACACCGAAGAGGTGGGCAAATTACTGCACGACCGCAAGGTCGACACCGATCGGCTGCCCATCCTGCTGTTTCCTGACGGGTCGGTGCTCGCTGATCCCGAGCTCGCTGCCATTGCCGCACGGGTAGGCTTGAGCACCCAGGCTACCCAGGACTTCTACGACGTGGTGGTTGTGGGCGCTGGGCCGGCGGGGCTTGCGGCGGCCGTTTATGGCGCCAGCGAAGGCCTGAAAACAGTGGTGATAGAGCCTGAAGCACCGGGCGGCCAGGCCGGCTCAAGCTCGCGGATCGAGAATTATCTTGGGTTTCCGGCCGGGATTTCGGGCGCCGACCTGGGGCGCCGCGCCCATGTCCAGGCCTCGCGCTTCGGAGCTGAATTTGTGATGCAGCGAGCGGCGGGACTGCGGATTGAAGGCCAGTACCGTTTTGTGCAGCTGGCGGACGGACGCGAGATTGCCAGCCATACCGTGCTGCTTTGCCCGGGCGTGCAGTACCGCAAACTCGCAGTGCCCGGCGCCGACTCACTCACGGGCCGCGGCATTTATTACGGAGCAGCGCTAGTTGAAGCGGTGGCCTGCAAGGGCGAAGAAGTCTACATCGTGGGCGGTGCCAATTCGGCTGGTCAGGCCGCCCTTTACTTTGCCAAATACGCCTGCAAGGTAACCATGCTGGTGCGCGGCGAAGGGCTTTCGGCCACTATGTCGAAATATTTGATCGATGAGATCGCTGCCACATCCAATATTGTGGTGGAAGCGCGCACGCAGGTGGTTGAGGCCATGGGCGGCGAGCGGCTTGAGCGGTTGCGGCTGGGTGGCCCGGCCGGGGATTATGAAACGCCGGCGAGCTCGTTGTTCATCTTTATAGGCGCCGCGCCGGTAACAGCCTGGCTGCCGGCCTGCGTTTTGCGCGACCCGAACGGCTTTGTGCTGGCGGGCGGAGATTTGCGGGGCGACGTTAGAACGGCGGAAGTGTGGCGCGAAGAGCGAGCGCCGCTATTGCTGGAGTCGAGCGTGCCCGGCGTGTTTGTGGCCGGCGATGTGCGCCATGGATCGGTTAAACGCGTAGCCTCCGCAGTGGGCGAAGGGTCTATCGCGGTGCAGTTGGTTCACCAATATCTGGCGGGCTTTTAGATTTGCGCCAGGCGGACGGGAGCATCGGGAGCGCGATGAGCGAAGACGGAAAATCGATCGAGATCGAGCCGATTCTTCTTAGCAGTTTAGGCGATGCGCTCTTCCGCACCCGGCCATTCTCTGAAACCACCCCTGAATCATTAGGCGGCGTGCAGCGCGCCGAACGCGTGATTGCAAAGGCGGGCGCGTGCATCGCCGAGTCAGGTACGCCGGCTCGCTATTACTGGATTTTGCTCGAGGGCAAAACCTACGCGGAACGCCCTGAGAAAGATGGAAGCTGGACGCTGGTTGGCTTTGCGCAGGCCGGCGACGGTTTTGGCGAAGTTCCGCTGCTCACTGGGCGCGCACACTCGCTGTTCCGCATCTTTGCCGAGACCGATTCAATCCTGCTTCGCTTTGATGAATCGGAGTTCTGGAACATGATGGCGTGCTGCCCAACGGTACGCGCCACCGTGCTGGCGGACATGGCGCAGCGCCTGCAGACATACCAGGTTGAGGCTCTGCATCGCGAAAAGCTTGTGTCGCTGGGCACGCTTGCCGCGGGCCTGATGCACGAGCTGCATAATCCGGGCTCGGCCGCCAAGCGCGCGTCAGGGCAGCTGCGCGAAAACCTGCTGAGGCTGCAGCAAATTTCGCTGCGCCACGGCAGCAAGCCCAAGACGCCCGAACAGCTTGACTGCATGCGCAGCCTGCTTGAGCGAACCGTGGCCGGCTGCAGAACTCCGGCGATGAGCAGCCTGGAGCAGTCAGATGCCGAAGAGGCAATGGCTGAATGGCTCGCTGCGGCTGGAGTTGAAAACGCCTTCAACATCGCTCCCGCGCTGGTCGGAATCGGATTCAAACCCAACGAGCTTGAGTGCGCGCGCGCGGCATTCGATGCGAACAGCCTCTCCGATTCGCTCAACTGGCTTGAGGCGCTGGTTTCGAGCGTGTCGCTGGTTTGCGCCATTGAAGAAAGCATCTCGCGCGTTTCAGACCTGGTGATGGCGGTTAAAAAGTTTGCCTACGACGAGCGCATGGTGGGCAAAGAGATTGACGTGCACGACAGCCTGCAGAGCACGCTCACCATTCTCGGCCACAAACTTCGCATGAGGAATGTTTCGGCCGACAAGGTGTTCGAGGCTTCTCCTTCAACCCTTCGCCCTACCGGTCCCGGCCTGAGCCAGGTGTGGACCAACCTGATTGACAACGCAATTGACGCGTCACCTGACGGCGGCAAGATCACAATCTCAACCTGGACCGAGCCGGGAATTCTGGCCGTGAGCATTGCCGACGAGGGGAAGGGAATTGCGCCCGACGTGCTGCCGCACATTTTTGAGGCGTTTTTTACTACCAAGCCGCAGGGCTCGGGAACCGGTCTCGGCCTTGAGATTGTTAACCGCATCGTGACCCAGAAGTTCGGCGGGACAGTCAATGTGGAATCGGAGCCTGGCAATACAAAATTCACCGTGCGCCTGCCGGTGTCGTAGCGCCCTGCCTCAAAATCCCAAATAAATACTAGTGTTTATTTGAGTTGTCGATAAGCGCGCTGTAGACCAGCGTGCGTATCTTGCCTGCAGCCTCCTCTGCTGCAGGGGCGCCCATATGCTGTGTCATGGCAATCACCACGATGTCTTCTTTTGGATCGATCCAGAAACTGGTGGCTGCGGCACCGCCCCAGAACAACCCGCCATCGCTGCCTAATGTTGCAGCAGCAGCCTGGTTTTCGATGACGGCGAATCCCAGTCCGAAACCACTACCCTTTTCATAATCGGGAATTCCCGCCGGCGCCAGGTGATCCTGCCCCATAAAGTGAACAGTCTGCGGGCTCAGGATGCGCACGCCATTCAGCTCGCCGCCATTCAGAATCATCTGCGCAAAACGCCAGTAATCTTGAGCGGTGGCGACAAGTCCGTAGCTGCCGCCCTTGCGCTTGTGATTCACGGTATAACTGTTCACCGACCAGGGCTGGAAAAGCGCGATATCGCCGCCCGGATGCCCGTGAGCTTCGTCAATCGGCACCAGCTTGCCATCTTTCATCCAGTGGACTGTCGCCAGCCGGTCCGCCTTGTCGGGCCCGAGCCAGAAGCCCGTGTCTTTCATTCCCAGAGGATCGAAGATGTGCTTCTGCAGGTACACGTCGAACGGCTCGCCAGAGAGCACCTCGACCAATCTGGCCTGAACGTCAGGCCCGACGCTGTAAGCCCACTTGGTTCCCGGCTGGTAGCGCAGCGGGATCTTGGCCAACCCCTTCATCATCTCGTCCAGCGTCATGTCCACGCTGAACAGATTGGCCTTCTCATACTGATCATCGAATTTGTCGGGCGACAAACCGTGTGTGAAGCCCGCCGTATGGCGCATGATGTCGTGAATGCTGGGCGGACGATCGAGCGCAACTGTCTCGTCGAGCGGTCCGTCGGGATTGCGCAGCACCCGCAGATTGGCGAACTCCGGCAGAAACTTCGAAATGGGGTCATCGATTTGAAAGCGCCCTTGCTCATAGAGCGTCATGAGCGCGGTGGATGCGATCGCCTTGGTCATCGAATACTGGCGGAAGATCGTGTCCTTCTGCATTTTGGTGTGCTTTTCGACGTCGGCGTATCCGAGCGCGCTGAAATGAACAATTTTGCCGTGGCGGGAAACCAGCGTGACGATGCCGGCCATATCGCCGTGAGCGATTTTTTCGGAGTAGAACTGGTCGATATACGCGAGGCGCTCGGACGAAAAGCCCTCGTCCTCAGGGCGCGCTGTAGGCAGGCCCTGCGCGATTACGTTGATGGCCGCCAGCGCGAATAGAACAGCTAGTAAATGCGTCCGCCAGATTCTTTTCATTCTCAATCCTCCGATGTGTTGGTGATTCACCGCTCGCTGCCGGCTGAAAACCTGTCTTCACCTTACTACTGGTTCACACCGCTCGCCAAAAATCCGCCGTCGACTACCAGTACCTGCCCGGTGACAAACGACGCACTGTCGGACGCGAGATAAACAGTTGCGCCGATCAGCTCTTCAGTCTTGCCGAAGCGGCCCATCGGCGTGCGCATCAGCAGTTCCTGCCCGCGCGGCGAGCTGTCGAGCAGCTTGGCGTTGAGGTCGGTGCGGAAGACGCCCGGCGCCACTGCATTCACGGTCACGCCTTTCTTTGACCACTCGACGGCCAGCGACCGCGTGAGCGATGCGACAGCGGCTTTGCTGGCTGCGTAAGCGGCAACCTCGTTGAGCGCAACAAAGCTGTTCAGCGAAGCGATGTTAATGATGCGCCCGTAGCCGCGCTCGATCATGGGGCGGCCGAAAACCTGGCACGCGCGCAAGGTTCCCGTCAGGTTGGTGTTGATGATGTTGTTCCAGTCTTCTTCGCTGATGTCGATGGTCGGCGTGCGCTTGATGATGCCGGCGCAGTTCACCAGGATATCGATTTTGCCGAATTTGTCGAGAGTGGCAGTGAGCAGCCGTTCGAGGGAGCCGCGGTCGCAAACGTCTGATGTGACGCGCAATGTTTTGCGTCCGAGGGCTTCAATCTCGTTTGCGGTCTCGCTTACGTTTTGTTCGCGCCTTGCGGTTGCGATTACGTCGGCGCCGGCCTCGGCCAGGCCAAGGCTTAATGCGCGGCCAATGCCAGAGGTGCCTCCGGTGATGACCGCGGTTTTTCCTTCAAGGTTGAAAATCTCCTTACTCATGATTTCTCCGATCTATGATTTCGTACAAAGTCCTGCGCGATCGCGGCCTCACAGCCTGCTCTTGTGCGCCCACAATCCCAGTCCCGGGTTCGCAATAAAGAAAATCTCTTCGCCTGCGACGTTGTTCCAGCCGTGGTTGAGCTTCGCGGGATTGTACCGCTCGAGCATTGTTTTCAAATCGCCGTAGCCGTATCCCACGCCTTCAATCTCTTCGCGTGAAAGATTTCCCGGGCACCAGGTGATCTTGAACCTGCCCTCGGAACTGGCATGAATCAAATGCGCGGCCGCGCTTAGATCGGCGGCCAGGTCGGCGTTCTCGTCCACCATCTCGAGCGTGTGCGGCGTGCCGTGATAACCATATTTGCGAATCAGCGCGTCGATGCCCTTATCCTCGCCAAACTCGTGCACACCGGGCGCAAGAATGATGAGTTCCGCTCCGTCGGCCAGCGCCATGCGCGTGCGGTAGACGGCCTTGTTGCCGATCCACGTGCTGTGGAACTCATGCGGATCGAGATACACAACTGCCCTCTCGATTTGCCGCTCTACAATCTCGAAGTTCACTTTCAGGCTGAGCTCGGCTGCGCGCGCAAACACTTGGCGATCGTCGCCAATGTAGAGGCCGCGTACGGCAACGCCTCCGTCGTCTGCTCGCCCCACTACGGTGTGCACGTAAATAATCGGCAAATGCGTGAGGAAATGCTCGGCGGCATAGTCGAACACTCTGCGCACCGGATTCTCT